>Ga0194121_10000245_pt1 | contig 95985 bp, 100 predicted proteins | sample TA2MahCa50mmetaG_FD_148609 | JGI IMG/M metagenome (GOLD analysis project Ga0194121, IMG submission 148609) | Freshwater microbial communities from Lake Tanganyika, Tanzania - TA2015020 Mahale Deep Cast 50m | ecosystem: Environmental > Aquatic > Freshwater > Lake | place: Tanzania: Lake... | reverse complement strand
AAACCTTCGATCCAGGGATAATAAACTGACCAGTCAGGTCCCCCTCGCCAAGGCCGTTCCCCAATACTGAAGGCAGCGTCACACCAAATTGTCCAACGATGTAGATCTCAGCATAGGTCGTGGAAACCTGCGTGGTCGCCGCTAATTGCAGTACGATCGCAGAAAATGCGAGAGACTGGACGGCTCTTTGTATTTGATTCATTCACAATCTTCAGCCCGTATTGCGATGCTAAACCTTGTGGCTATTTTGACAAAGCCATTTCTCAAATCCCGTGAAGTGCAGAGCAAGCCATGTGCCATTTGCAGAACTGCCGAGGCATCCAAGTATCGTACTACCATGCGTGACAGATGCGGTGCTGCCCGTTCCTTTCGTTGACAGGAGAATGGGGGGCTTCCTATAATCCGCTTGGTCAATAATCGGCACATCTCGACTCTCCTAGGTCCCACCATGCAGACCGTCAAGAAACTGAGCATCATCGGTGCGGGAGCCTGGGGTACGGCGCTAGCCAAACATCTGGCTGAGAAAGGGCTAGAGATCTGTCTCTGGGCGTATGAACAAGACGTGGTCGATGCCATCAACACTGTTCACCAGAATCCAATGTTTCTCAAAGGTATCGACCTCCCTACAAGCCTTAAAGCCACCTCGTCCCTTGCTAAAGCAATCAGCGCCTGCGACGGCATCCTCTTCGTAGTTCCCTCACATGTCACCAGACCGGTCCTCCAGAATCTGGCCTGCTGCCTTTCGAAACCAGTTCCCCTGATCAGTGCAACCAAAGGGATTGAGGAAGGCACAGCCAAGCTCATGACTCAGGTGATGGAAGACGTCCTGCCGGCATCGATGCACAACTGGCTCATGGCCCTCTCCGGACCGAGTTTCGCCACCGAATTGAGTGCCGGCCTTCCGACTGCAGTCTGTCTAGCTGGTCCGGACAAGCAACTGGTGCAGCAATTTCAGCAGACATTCATGTCACCGGTATTTCGCGTGTACACTGACACAGACCTAGTTGGCGTCCAGTTGGGAGGCGCGTTGAAAAACGTCATGGCGCTGGCAGCCGGCGTGGTTGACGGCTTGGAGCTCGGACTCAATGCGCGGGCAGCCCTGATCACACGTGGGTTGACGGAAATCGTTCGATTAGGCACCGCGATGGGAGCAAACCCCCAGACGTTTTACGGACTCTCCGGTGTCGGTGACTTGATGCTAACATGCACGGGCACTCTCAGCCGGAACCATTCGGTTGGTGTTCGTCTTGGCAAAGGAGAAGCGTTAGAGACCATCGTGGGTGGTATGCAAGCAGTTGCCGAAGGTGTACGGACGGCCCCTGCAGCACTAGGGCTCGCACGGCAATATGGTGTGGACATGCCCATTACTCAAGAGATCAATGCCGTCCTGTTTGAACACAAATCGTGCCGGAAAGCCGTCAGCGATTTGATGGGGCGCGCCGCAAAACCGGAAAAGGGGTAGGTATGAATCCAGAACAGCTCGAACAGTTGCTGACTCGTGTCCGTGATGGACGTGTCACTATGACCCAGGCGCGTGAACGGTTACGCTCCTTACCCTTTGAGGACCTCGGCTTCGCCTCGCTCGATCATCACCGGTCTTTGCGCCAGGGATTTCCAGAAGTCGTCTTCTGTGAGGGGAAAACTCTATCGCAGGTTGTCGCCATTACGCGATCGCTCATAAAAAAACGTGGCCCCTTTCTTGCGACCCGCGCAGAACCGGCGATGGCACGCGCGATCTGCAAGCTGGATCGGCGGCTCCGCTATTATTCGGATGCGCGCATCGTCGCCATGCCCCCTCCCTCACAGACACCGCTGGGCCATATGCTTGTCGTGTCAGCAGGGACGGCGGATATGTCGGTGGCCGAAGAGGCCTGTGTCACGGCGGAAGTCATGGGCAGCCGTGTCGAGCGCCTTTACGACGTCGGCGTCGCAGGCCTTCACCGGCTGCTGGGAAGAAAAGAACGGCTCTTCAATGCCAGGGTCATCATCGTCGTCGCGGGCATGGACGGCGCGTTGCCGAGCGTCGTCGGAGGTTTAGTGCAGTGCCCGATCATTGCGGTTCCAACCAGCTGCGGATACGGCGCCAGCTTTGGCGGGCTGTCTGCGTTGCTGACGATGCTGAATTCTTGCGCCGCCGGCGTCGGTGTGATGAATATCGACAACGGATTCGGGGCCGGGTGCCTGGCCCACCGGATCAATATACTGGGAGCGCACACAGCCACCGGCATCTAGACAGCAGCCGCGTCAAACACAAATTAAAACCCAAGTTGGGTGCTGAACACTGATCCCTACCTGCTATGTTAGCTTCACGGTCCCCCGTTTCGGCCACGCCACCATCATCGTGCGAGGACCGCTGTCCCCGTTCGTTAGTAGCTTGATTCGAATCTCATACGAATAGATCCCGACGCTGGCCTGTTGATTGCGATGGTCTTGCCCATCCCATAATAGCGTAATGGATACCTTAGATTGCTCGTGTTTGCCTGTAACTGCCGGATAGTCCTCCACAGACTGGCGATGTGTGAGAAAGCGAAGGGACGCCTTCGAGGACGAACTGATGAGCGCCGTCACTTCTAACAGTGTGGCGTTTTTCATTTCTTTCGGAAGCTGAACGGTGACATCAAATTGAAGCGGACCGTTGCCCACTGTATACGGCATCGGCGCAATGTTCAATTGGACAATCTTCAGTTCCGGTTCTGGACGGGGAGATCTGGACGGATTCTCCTTGGCCACACCATCGATGGGAAACAGGATCAAAAAACACAGGCCGAGAAGGCCTGCCCAGAGGACTGTTTTTTGCAAAACTGGCTGCAGTCGTGCCACACCTGACGCCAACATCGTCATGCACATATCCGAGGTGCGACTGTGACGAGTGTTGGGCTCCCGTTCACGTACATTTAGGATGGGTGGATAGCATAGCCATTATCGGCTGTCAATGAGCCATTGCCAGCGATTTGCCGTTGATCTACTGCTTCTGTAAGATGAGCGCCTGTTGCTCGGTAAGTTGAGGGACGAAGTGGCACGGCATCTGCATTTCGACTGTTTTTCAGGCATTAGCGGAGACATGATCCTGGGCGCGCTCGTCAGCGCCGGCTTGTCGTGGCCGCAGTTGATCAGCGGGCTCACGAGCCTGAAGCTGAAGGGATACCGTCTACGCAAGCGCGATGTGCATCGCGGCACGTTCCATGCCACGAAGGTAGACGTCGTCATCAAGCGAGGGTTTGACCGTCCGCTCACCTTATCCCGCATTCGACGGATCCTGTCCGCCAGCACCCTGCCCGATCCGGTGAAACAACAAAGCCGCGCCGTGTTCGAGCGGCTGGCCGAAGCAGAAGGCCTGGCCCATCGAGTGGCGACGCAGGATGTCCATTTTCATGAAGTGGGTGTGATCGATTCGTTCATCGATGTGGTCGGCAGCATTCTCGGCTGCCATCTCTTACAGGTCACACGAATAACGGCATCGGCCGTCAATGTGGGGACCGGCATGATTCAGACTGCCCACGGACTGCTGCCAGTTCCGGGCCCGGCAGTCGCCGCACTGGCCAAAGGCATTCCGATATACTCCGCTGGGCCCCGATGTGAGTTGGCAACGCCGACAGGAGTGGCCCTACTGAGAACCTTGACGTCGGATTTTGCCTCCGCGTCCGTCCTGACTCCGACCATGGTTGGTTACGGAGCCGGCGATCAAGACCCGGAAGATTGGCCGAATGTCTTGCGCGTGTTCCTCTCGAATGAACCCGAACCGACTGCGCACGCGATCGACCAGGTGGTACACATCGAAACCAATCTCGACGATCTCAACCCGCAAACCTATGAGCATGTGATGGACCGTCTGTTTGCCGCCGGCGCCGTGGACGTCGCGCTGATTCCCATCATTATGAAACGCAGTCGGCCCGGTGTCGCGCTGAGCTGTCTTGCCGCGCGCCATCACATCGATGCCGTATTGAACGTCGTATTCCAGGAAACCACCACCCTGGGTGTGCGTGTTCAAGAGGTGGTCCGCCGGATCCTCCCGCGGCGCTTCGTCTTCGTCAAAGTGCCAGGCGGGACAATTCGTATGAAGGTGGCCACTCTAGGCGCGGGGAGAGAAAAGGCCGCGCCGGAATATGCCGACTGCAAGACCATTGCCGATAACACTGGCCGCTCCCTTAAAGATGTGATGGAAGCAGCCGTTCACAGCTATCATCGCCTCCGTTCGGGGAAAACATGACCGATCGTGCAGTCTCACCGCTAATTTTCTCCTTGATACTTTCTACTTCACGGTGCAGCTCGTGACCGTTTTGACCTACACACTTCTGTTTGTCGCGTCGGTCGCCGTGACGTTGGGAGCCTGCGCGCTCTTTACCAACGCGATCGAGTGGCTGGGAAAACGGCTGGGCATTTCTGAAGGAGCCGTAGGCAGCGTGCTTGCCGCGATCGGCACGACCTTGCCGGAAACCTCCATTCCGATTATCGCTATTTTCTTCGGCGAAGGGCAGGAAGAAAAAGAAGTAGGGTTGGGGGCGATTCTTGGTGCGCCATTCATGCTGAGCACATTGGTGCTGCCGATTCTCGCGATGCTGTTGCTGCTCTATGCGTGGGCGGGGAAACGCACGGTGCGGCTTCATCTCAAGTACGGTGAAGTGGTAACCGATCTGGTGTTTTTTGTGATCGGTTACGTGACCGCGCTGGCCTGCATTTATATTCCATCCCGGCTCGTACACATCATTGTGGCGGTCGCCTTGATCGGCATGTACGCCTACTACATGAAGATGAAACTGAGCACGCCCGATGCCGAAGAAGCGAGCAGTCAATTGGACCCGTTGATCTTTGCCAAATCTGCGACCATACCCTCCCGTTTCATGATTGGTCTCCAAGGCTTCATCGGCCTGGCGGGACTGATCTTAGGTGCGCACATGTTCGTCAACGCCGCAGAAGCGCTGGCGGGAACATTTGACGTGTCTCCACTGCTACTCGCGCTGCTTATTGCACCGCTCGCGACCGAGCTACCAGAAATGTCTAACAGTTTCCTCTGGCTCTATCGCAAGAAAGATCGCCTTGCCGTCGGCAATGTCACCGGAGCAATGGTATTCCAAGGGACCGTTCCTGTCTCCGTGGGATTGCTTGGAACAGACTGGGCGATCACATCGGCTGCCAGTGTGACTATGGTGTTGGCTGTCCAAGCGACGATGTTCTATCTGTTGCAATTGCTCATCAGTGGCTCCTGGCGGGCCTGGTTGCTGAGCAGCGGGGCACTACTTTATATAGGTTACACGCTCTATCTGTTTTTGAGACAGTGAGGGCACCGCATGGTCAAGGGCACATCCAGAAAAACTTCGTCCACGAAACTCCCGCTCCTCGGTCTCACCATGGGTGACCCGGCTGGGATCGGGCCGGAAGTCATTGCGAAGGTAGTGGCGGGACAAGCCCTACGACGCATCTGTTATCCGATTGTAATCGGGTCTCTTCCTGTCATGGAGCGGACCATCAAGACGCTGAGGCTGAACCTCAAAGCTTTTCGCGTGGACGGTCATGAATCACTCCCTCGACGAAGTGACACAATCGCCGTGCTTGACCCCCTGGACACCCCACTGACACGATTCACGCCGGGAGTAGCAGCGGCAGAAACTGGCGCCGCTTCGGTCGCCTTTATCAAGAAAGGCGTGGAGCTCGCCAGGATCGGATGCATTGACGGTATTGTGACTGCACCGATCAACAAAGAAGCCATCAATATGGGCGGGTGTCGTTATCCTGGCCACACAGAGTTGCTGGCGGACCTGACGCAGGCCAACGAATCCGGCATGATGATCGTGGGCGGCCCTCTACGCATTATGTTTGTCACCACACATGTAGCGATCAAAGACCTCCCCGCCCACCTGACTCAAGCGAAAATCGAAAAGAGCATCAGACTGGCACAGATGGCGCTCACAACGCACTTCGGCATCAAGAAGCCGAAGATCGGCGTTGCGGCACTCAATCCTCATGCCGGCGAACATGGGCTGTTCGGTGATGACGAAACCCGTGTGATTCTTCCGGCGTCGCGCGCCACCCAGGCGCAAGGCATTCTTGCCAGCGATCCGTTGCCCGCCGATACGTTGTTCGGGAAGGCCATCAAAGGGCAATACGATGGCATTGTCGCCATGTATCACGATCAGGGCTTGATTCCGCTGAAACTCGTGGCCTTCGGCACCTGTGTGAACGTGACCGTGGGATTGCCGATCATTCGAACGTCGGTGGATCATGGGACCGCTTTCGACATCGTCGGGAAAGGCATCGCTGACCCAGGCAGCTTGCTCGAAGCAGTCAAACTGGCTGCGCAAATCGCCAACAACCGCTCATCTAGAGGCTAACCGGACCGCATCACCATGCCACAGAATGCTCTCAAAGGACTCGCCGCTGTTCGGTTGCAGATTGAGGAACTTGATAAGCTGGCTGAACAGACAATGAAAAATCTCAATACGGTCGCGGGAATGGAACGAGTCGAGAATTGGAGGGCCGATACCGTCGCCATTCTGACATACGCCGTCGGGTTGCAGGAGGCGCAGGGATTTGCCGGTGTCCATCCAGGACCGTGTTTTACGAACGACTTGATCGAAGAATTTACCGATTTGATCGAATGCTACCGGGCACCGCTGGTGGCGCTGGCCAAACAGCTTTCGCACGTCGCGCCGTGAGCCCCTCTGAGTCGCCTACAGCCATCAAGCGACTCGGTCAGAATTTCCTAATCGACCCCAATATCGTTCGGAAGATCCTCGCAGTCGCCAAGTTGCACGGACGCGATCCCGTATTGGAAATCGGACCAGGACGGGGCATCCTCACGGAAGCTCTTTGCCACGTTTCCTCCTGTGTCACGGCGATCGAACTGGATCCACGGCTCCACGCCGATCTCTTGGAGCGGCATGCCAACACACCGAACCTGTCGCTCGTGCTCGGCAATGCCATGACCCATTCGTTGGAGAGTCTTCCAATCGGAACCATCGTGGTGGCTAACCTGCCATACTATATCTCGACGCCGTTGCTGTTCCGCCTTCTTGATCAGCGCGACCGATTCCCACGGCTGGTCTTGATGCTGCAAGACGAAGTGGCCGATCGCCTGATTGCCAAACCCGGCAGCCGCGATTACGGTGTGCTCTCCGTCCTGGCCCAATACGTCACCGAGATTACGAAGGCGTTCAAGGTCTCCGCCCATTGTTTCCGGCCACGACCAGAGGTCGATTCTGCCGTCGTGGTATTGCGGATGAAGCAGACGCGGGAATTCAGTCCGGAGGAAGAGCCGATGTTTACCCGACTAGTCAAGGCCGCTTTTGCGCACCGGCGGAAGACGCTCGTGAATTCATTAAGGGACGAGGGCTATGATGGGCAATTGGTTCTAGGGGCACTACAGACGCTTGCACTTGCACCTGCCATCCGCGCGGAAACTCTATCCGTCGGCCAATTCGTTGAATTGAGCCGACGGGTCACCCTCCCTCGCCAGCGTGCTGAATGAGTCTTGCGAAAGACGTTTAACTCGATGTGTGCCCAAAGATGAAATTACCACGGTCGCGCAGAGAATCATTAAATCGTCGATCGAGCCGTTCTTTCTTAGGAGCCAACGTGTGTCAATCGGCGTCAGTATCGAAATTATGATCTATCCTTTTGATGATCACAAAATCGATGATCTCCTACGTCACGCGGATATCGCCATATATCGGGCCAAACAGCAGGGCGAGAATTCCTTTCAATATCATCTTCCGAATTATGCGTCGTCCACGCTGTCCTCCAAGCCATCCTAACGTGGCCATCACACTATTGGCAGACCATTGCCCGCCGTTCAACCTTGCCTTGACAGCTAGGTAACACCGCACGGGATACTCTTATCGCATTCGCGCATTATCGGCCGATATCGGCGAGCGGCTGTTCAGTGATGGTCAAGGCACCTCGTGGATTCTGTGTCAGATCGTTCACATCTGCCAACTCTGCGGGCAGTGGGTTTGGATGCGAATCCGGCGTCATCAACACGCCCCAATGCTGGTTGTATCTGCAGATATTGCCCACAACCATCGCGCCACCGTGGTGAAACAAGAGCATCCCGCTGAGCATGTTGGCTTCGCAGAGATTACGCACAATGTCGGGGCGGCTGCCTGAATCGCGAACGGCAATCCCAAAATGATGGTTCTCGATACAACGATTCTGCGCCACACGTGGTTGGGCCCCGGCGAAGACGAAAATGCCTGATTCTCGATTACGGCACACTTCATTCTCCACGAAGGTAACCCGGCATTCGGGTCCGTACAACACCACGCCGGACAGAATTCCTTCCATCGCTCGGCACTGAGTAATCACACACGTCGAATCAAGGGCGTTGATTGCGGAGTGTTGATCGCTACCGACATAGCGGAATGTGATACCGGAGATACGACCGGTCGAGACCCGCTGTAAATACAGCGGCCCTCCGCGCCGGCTGAAGATGTGCACAGAATCACGTCCTGCGCCCACGAGCCAAACAGGCCGCTCGTTCACAAAGACTTTATCCTCATACGTCCCAGGGCGAACGTAAACCTGGTCTAGGTTGCCCGCCTCGTCGAGCGCGGCACTGGGCCTCGGATAACACCGAGCGTCACTGGCATCAACGATCAACGTACGGCCCCCACGAGGGTTTTCCGGCACCGATTCTACTTCCTCACCCACTGCATGTTCCTCCCGATCGCGTGAGACTCTCCAATATGACGCGGCTGTTGTCAATCGAGTGCCTATCCCGTTCACTCTGCCGGTGATCCATACTTATCCAGAAATAGCCACGACCGCAGATAGGGCAAAAATTGGCCCTCCCTCCCAAGGCCTTTGTATCGTACAAATCTGTCTTGTGCTCGTTGAGCCGTGTGAGAAATAATTCACATGGACAGTCTTTTCGCCTGATAGCATATTGGTTTCTATGGTGATTGTTGACTGCGGCCACATCCCCCGTGGCATAGCGATTGCCTAAACAGATTCTGGGCTCCTTGTTGAATCGCTATGGAGGTGCATCTATGAGACTGTGCGCAATCGGCATCTCGCTTGTACTCTCAACCCTCATATTCGCTGGACTGTCCTTCGCCGCCCCCAAACACATGCACGACATGTCTCGGCGACTGTATGATCGAATCACGACCGAATTCAAGCATCGCGAATATGAAGCTGCGCTGGCGGGTTTCAGCCTCTTCATGAAGATCCACAGCCAATCAGCCTTGGTGGCCAATGCTCAATATTGGATTGAAGAATGCCACTACCGCATGGAGCGCTACAAGGAAGCGCTCAACTCATTCTATAGCGTTGTCATGAACTACCCTTTGAGTCCCAAGACGGCCGCGTCCGTGCTCAAGCTTGGCCAAACCTACACCAAGCTCGGTGTTCATGATATCGCGCGCGTCATGTTCGATCACGTCATCGACCAATACTTGGCCACCTCTGAAGCGGCGCTGGCCCGTAAGGCCACTGAACTAACAGCCGAGATGTATTAACAGGGCGACAGACAATCGGACTAGACCGCGACTCTGTGAAGAGCAGGGCTCCTCAAGAGGCAATTCACTCGTCTGTCTCCAAACCGAGGAGTGCCGTGAGTTCGGGGATCGTGTAAGACTTCTTCGACTGCACAAACACCAACTTGATCCCTGCCGCGTCCAAGATGGATTCGACCACACGCCGACGCTCCACGGCAGAGGGATCAAAAGACGCATGGTCTATTTGGACCACTTGCTCAATATGCCGGGTACCTGGATGGAGGAGCACAAAGTCGACTCGTTTGAATGCCAGGTGATTCAACAACTTCGATCGAGCTTTCTCCGGCGTGTCAACGGACACACAGGCCCAGAGGGGAACCTGCGCAAGAATCAGATAGCGGTCTTGGACCGCCATCTGCAACAGATTGTAGAGAAAGAGCTCCGGCTCGGTAAAAATAGGGTCTGATGTGACGATCGTGTTGGGGGGAAGATAAAAGGCTTCCGGTTCCTCAGGTTTCTTGTAAAACACCGGGAGAAACCACCCTAGAGCCGTCAGCACCACAGCCCCAATGATCAGTGCGGCTTCCATCGGACGCCCTATTTCTGTCCAGGAAGCGATCGAATCCTGGCAAGCCATCCAGGACCGTTCGGAACAATACAGCCCAGCACCGACGGGTGAGACGCGCCGGTGACAGAGGGCACGTTTCCATACTGATTCGTTGCGGTTTGATATGCCAACACGGCAAAGGCCACAGCTTCCAGCGCCTTGCTGTCCCACCCATGTGACTCGAACGTACTCACCGGTACCGGTGTAAAGACTTCCGCAAGATGCCGCATGATGGCACGATTCCGGACACCGCCGCCGCCGACGATTACTTCGTCAAGTTCACCATGAATCCAGCGCCTGGCCGTGCCCACGGCTTCAGCCGTCCATCGGCTGCACGTCGCCAGAAGATTCTCAATTGGCAGCTGCTGGGCCTGCTGCATCCTCATCAACTCGTCAAGCATCTTCGCCCCAAAAGCTTCCCGTCCCGTCGATTTCGGCGGAGCTTGAGACAAGTACGGATGGGCGAGCAGTTTGGCTAACAAGCGCCCATCCACCTTCCCACGTCCCGTTAATTGCCCCTCACGATCCATCAGCGTTCGCCCATTTGTGGTCCGAGCCATCAGTCCATCCAACACCATGTTGGCCGGCCCCGTGTCAAACGCAACCAGCCCGTTGACTCCCGATCCTCGCGGAAGATGAGTGACGTTGCTGATACCACCGAGATTCACAATGAGCCGTGCGAGACGCGGGTGGCGGAAGAGAAGGGCATGAACTCCGGACGTCAGCGGTGCGCCCTGTCCACCTGCGGCAATATCACGCTGGCGAAAGTTGGCAACCGTTGTGATTCCCGTCCGTTCAGCAATGACGGCCGGCTCGGCAATTTGGAGCGTCGAGCGAATGATGCCGACGCCGGAATCCTTGATGCCATAGGGCAAATGTTGCACGGTTTGGCCGTGTGAACCGATCAAATCGATGTCTTTCGAATGCAACTTCGCGGCTCGAATCACACCCAATGCCGCATTGGCAAACCACTCGCCCAGGAGCGCGTTCAGGTGGCACAATTCAGACACCGTTCCGGACACCGATGCGGATAGAATGCGCCGCTGGAGGGAGCGCGGATACGGCAGCGTATGAAAGGCGACCATTTCAACGTGCACGTTCGACTTGCGGCATCCAATCTCGACCAGAGCGGCATCGACACCGTCACTGGATGTTCCAGACATTAACCCAATAGCTTTCATCGTGAGGCCACCCTTTCATCTCCACCGCGCGAGCCAGGGGTTCACGTGTGCTACGCTAATCGAAGTTAGACTGCTGGTCAAGCCGATCGCAGCCGATGGCGAAACCACGCGGCAGCACTCGCATTGACTTTCCTGGATACGCAGTGATACGGTCCGCGCCCATGCTTCAGGGGATCCGTAAAATGCACGCATCCATTCTGTTGTTTCTTGCGATCCTCGCTGGCCTGTCGCTACATCCCACAAGGGCGGATGCCCGAGATCCGATCAACGTGATCGTGACCATTCCGGTCTTGAAAGATCTCACGGAGCAGGTCGGACGTTCTCATGTACGCGTGCAATCATTGTTGAGCGGCTATGAAAACGAACATACCTATTCGCCCAAGCCGTCCGACCTCGTTGCCGTGCGAAAGGCCCACCTCATGTTCGAAATTGGCATGGGATTGGAGGTGTGGGTCGCCTCGCTGGTAAAAACGGCTGGCAGCCCGTCGTTGCGAGTCGTCACAACGTCTCAGGGTATCGGTGTAATCCACGATGACTCGAGCTATCGGCATGGAGCACACGAGGATGAGACCGCTGGTGGAGCAACGGGGAACCCCCATATCTGGCTGGATCCCGACAACGCTATCATTATGTTGCGCCATATTACCGAGGCCTTGATTCTGATCGACCCTGCTCACACAGACGAATATCACCATAACTTGGCTGCCTATCGTCATCAATTGGATCTGCTGCGAACCGAACTGTCCCGGAGAGTCCTCTCACTGCCGGATCGTCGCTTCATTGCCCACCACCCGGCATGGCCTTATTTCGCGAGGCACTTTGGCTTTGAGATTGCGGGAACGATTCAGATGCAGTCGGGTACGGAGTCATCGGCCCTGCACCTGCAGTCATTGATTGCGACGATCAAGAAAGACCGCATCGCCGTCATCGTTTCGGAAATCCAACTCAGCCAGCGGCTCCCCTTGCTCATCGCGAAGGAGACCCACGCGCGGGTCGTCGTGTTGACCACCTTGCCAGGAGGCCTACCTGGCACAAAGACCTACCTCGACATGCTTCGTTATAATGTGGTCCAATTGACCGACGCCCTGAGCCAGACTTGACAGTCTTGAGTGTCCATCTCCGCCAGAATCGCCAGAAGGATTACCGACGCCGTGCTCATAGATCGACAAGAACCGATCATTCGGTTTGAGCACGCCTCGTTTGGGTTTCCCGGCGTCATGGCGCTCCAGGACATTTCTCTCACCATTCATGACGGTGAGTTCGTTGGGGTCATCGGCCCCAATGGATCAGGGAAAACCACACTCTGTCGCGCGATCTTGGGACTAATGGCACCCATTGAGGGCCACCTGCATATATTCGACTGCGCCTGCGAAGAGTTACGATGCCACCATCGCGCCAAGATCGGCTATCTGCCGCAGAAAGGCGTCGTCGATCGCAATTTCCCGGTGACGGTGCTCGAAACTGTCATGATGGGCCGTTACGGGTCGTTGGGGTTGTTCAGACATCCGAATGCCAAGGATCGGAAAATCGTGACAGACGCGCTTGCCCATGTCTCCATGGACGGACATCAGGACACTGCTCTGGGGCATCTCTCCGGAGGCCAGCAGCAGCGAGTATTTATTGCGCGGGCACTGGCGCAGCAGCCGAAAGTCCTCTTGCTAGACGAACTGACGACCGGACTTGATATCACAACCCAGCACAACGTCATCGAATTGGTTCAACAGCTGCACGAAGAACTGAAATTGACCGTGCTCCTTATTACCCATGACATCAATATGATTAGATCTCGCGTGGATCGGCTGGTGCTGCTCAAAACCAAACTCTATGCCGCCGCTCCTCCGGCTGACGTGCTCAAGCCCAATATTCTCCGCGAAGTGTACGGCAAAGATCTCGTCATCACCAAGAAGGATCTCGTCATCGTCGAGGACTATCACCATCACCATTGATCGAATGATTCGGTTCCATGCTTGACCTTTTCACCTACGATTTCATGCACCGGTCCCTGCTCGCAGCCGCGATGGTCGGAGGGCTCTGTTCGGTGATCGGCGTGTTCGTCGTGTTGCGTGGACTCGCATTCGTTGGCGCCGGCACGTCGCATGCTGCTTTTGCCGGGGTCGCGCTGGGCTACCTGATAGGCTGGCCGCCGCTGTTCTTGGCGATTGTCTTCGGCCTTGCAACAGTCTGGATCACCGGGTGGGTCGAAGAGAGGGGCGGGATGAAACTGGATGTCTCCATCGGCATCCTGTACACCACGACGATGGCCCTCGCGATTCTATTCATCGGTCTGATGAAGAACTACAATCCGGAGGTCTACGGCTACTTATTCGGCAGTGTCCTTTCGGTGACCGATAATGAGCTGCTCGTGATCAGTGGATTGACCATACTCGTGCTTGGCCTCATTCTGCTGTGTTCCAAAGAACTGTACTTTATCGCGTTCGATCAAGAGATGGCCGAAGCCTCCGGAGTCCCAGCACGCCTGATGTTCTTTCTCCTGTTGACCCTCGTCGCGCTCACAGTGGTCGTATCAATGAAGACCGTCGGCGCGATTTTGGTATTTGCCATGATCCTGATTCCAGCTTCGACAGCCTATCAGCTGACCCACAGTCTGAAAACTCTCACTCTGTATTCAATGGCAATCGGGGTAACAACGGCCGTAGGCGGTGTCATCATCTCAGCGGTCTGTGATCTTCCCTCCGGGCCTGCCATCGTCCTCTTAGCCACGGTATTGTTCTTTTGCGCAGTGTTCCTCTCACCAAAACGAATGAACCGTTCCTCTCCTACACACTCCCACTAGTCCCCCGAAAGGGCTCAGACGAGTTTTACACCCGCATCTGTGTAATGAGATGAGACGTGGCTATTGATCTTAAGGAGGGTTTGAGTAATCCACCATTTCACTGGGAAATCTGTTTCTGTGGTGGTTACCACGGCCACTCCTGGGGGGACCGTCTTGATCTGGTGCCTCTTCGGATCCCACGCCTGCTGTCGCGGCGTTAGTGAGCTAGGCGCCGAGATGCTGATCGCATCTTCGATGGGCCCACGGCACACTTGTACGCTGTGCTTCGCCCAATACTCCCTGATCCGTGCAAAGAGCAGTTTCCCGATCTGGTGGGCTTGCACGAGAGGCGGAACCGGGCCGATGGTGGGCGCATCTGGCACGAACTCGCTCTCCGCCACTCACGCTGCCCACCGGTCCATACGAGTCATCTCATCGCGCGTTCGCTCCCAGCGAGTGGATTGGCAATGCTGCGCGAAAAAAGGAGGAGTGTCATGTCTTACCGATTCGTACGATCATAGCTGTTTGCACTCTTGGTGTTCGGCCTCAGCGACCTATCGATTCCGACTGCCTCGTCAGCTGAAGAAGCGAAACAACAGTTTGGGGGCATTAAGACTGGAAAGTGGGTGCTGGGATTTCAAGTCGGTTTTTCGCCACTGGCGCAAAAACTCTCCGACAACATATCAACATCGATCGGACCGCCGATTAATTTTCAAGGTCTCTACAGTTTTAACATCTGGTTCTTGGCTGGCTTAATGGTTGAATAGGAACGGCATGGAATCAGCGAGGAACGGCCGGACGTGAATCTCAGACACCAAGACACCATCTCAGTGCTTCCCACCGTCGAACTGTGTCTAATGAAACTTGGCCAATTCAGTCCTTATGTGCATATGAGCTTCGGAGAAGACACAGCTTTTCGAATCAATCCCGGTAACACCTTTGCATGGCGGCTAGGATGGGGAACCGCTTATCGGCTCAACGAACGAGTAGCCCTCAACGCGGAATGAGCCTACAAGCGGAACGATGATCACGCGCACACTAACGCCAGCCAGATTGACGATGGGAACGCTTCTTCGTTCGGCTTTCTCTTCAGCGCAAAGCTGTTTTTTAGGTGGTGGGAACTTATCTCACTTGTGCATTGCACGAGTGGAGTAAGGCTGACCAGATTCGGTCATTCTGCGCGGGCCTGCTTGCTCAGGCTCCAGACCATCCCGGTCTGTTCCTTTGAGCTGAACCCCAGCTTTTTGTAAAACTCTGGGCGACTGGTACAGAGCCAGAAGAGCTCGACTTTCTTGAGGCGGTGATGATTCAAAATACGTTGAACGAGCTCCGTGCCAACGCCTTGTTTTTGATACGACTGATCAACGATGACGTCCCAAATAGTCGCGCGGTAAACAAAGTCCGTGAGGACACGACCGAACCCCACCAAGCGATCGCCGTCCCAGGCACACAGCACCACGTCGCTGTGGTCCAGCATCGCTTGGGCATCCGTTACTGTTCGATTCTTCGCCCAGGGCGCTTGGTTGAACAATCGAAGGAGCTGAGATGCATCAAGATCGGTCGCATCAGAAATTGTCACGGCAGACTTGAGCGTGGGAGGCATCTTGTACTAAATTATTCTCCCTATAGAACACAGCTTTTCACGAAGTGTACGAGGAAAATCATGTCAACACAAGTCCGTAGTTGTCCCAAGTGCTTCCGACTCATGTGGCTGAAGCCCGACCAGTATGAATCCGTGAACGAAACCACGGTTCGCGCCCAATGCCCTCACTGCCGTTCCACCGTTCGTTTTAGCTTGGTCTCCGAGGGCGCGAATGCGCTGGGGCCCAAAATGGGTCACTGAATACAACGCTGCACGGTGAATGGCAAATTGTGACGGGGACCTGTGCGTTGAACTAGTCCATTTCACATTGGCCATCATCCCCTCACATTTCCTGAGCTGTCCATCTCTGGCTTGTTGCCGGGAAGAATCTTGCGCAGCACCGTGCGGTATTCACCGATTCGCTTCTCATCGATTCGCCCCACCTCGATTTCCTTGTCCTGGCTCATCCGTTCTAATTGATCGAGCAACGCCAGAAGGGGTTGAACCGATCCCAGTAGCCGACCTGCCTCAAAGGCTTCGAGGGATTCAATCAGCCTCTCAGTAAAATTCTTGTATGGGGTCCCTGCACTCTGCGCTCGGACTCGTGACACACACTCTTCATACGTATCAATGGTTTCCAGCGTCGGCTTGACGCCGGTCGGTACGGCCGTCAGATACACGACGGGGGGCAGTGTCGCGGCATATTGTCTTAACTGGGAGACCATCGCTCCAATGGCATCGAGCATATGAGCTGTCTGCATAGAACCCGTCATGTCGCAACGTCAAAGAGGTTTGGATTCGAATCCACCATGGGATACGCTTTCGAGAGTCCGAGAAATCATTTCCATGTCTAAGGGAAACAGTTTAGTAAATTCATGTCCCTCGCTGGTGACCGGATGTTGAAAGCCCAACGTGCGCGCGTGAAGCATCACACGCGGAATCTCAATCTGTTCGATAGCGCACACCTTGCGACCTCCGTAGGTCTGATCTCCTAAGATGGGATGACCCAGTGATGTAAGATGCACTCGTAATTGATGCGTTCGCCCTGTGCGCGGATACAGCAGGACGTGGGCTGCTATTTTGCCATATCGTTGATCCACGTGATACTCCGTCGCGGACGCTTTGGGCCGAGACGTGCGGGCTGAAAACTTTTTGCGCTCTTTAGAATCCCGACCGATCGCCAACTCGATGACACCACGGCCTTTCTTGGGTACGCCATAGACCAAAGCCTCATACACACGTGTAATGGTGTGATGTTTGAATTGAGCAGCCAGGTGCCGATGGGCCTGATCCGTTTTGGCAATAACCATCACACCTGACGTGTCCTTGTCCAAGCGATGAACCAAACCAGGCCGTTCCTTTCCCCCGATCGTTGAGACTGTTCCGCCCGATGTTTGGAAATGGTGAAGCAAGGCATTGACCAGTGTCCCAGTCCAGTTACCCGGCGCCGGATGGACGACAATTCCAGCCGGCTTGTTCAAAACCAAGAGGCAGTCATCCTCGAAGAGAACTTCGAGAGGAATGGCCTCGCCTTTGAGGGTAAGCGGCTCCGGCTTTGGGACATCCATCGTGATTTTGTCCCCGGGCCTGATCTTCTGGCTGGGTTTCACCACTTCATCGTTGACGCGGATGCGGCCAAGTTCGATCAAACGTTGCACGGCGGATCGCGAGATGTCCCGTTCACGATTGACGAGAAACACGTCCAATCGCTTCGGTTGCTCTCCGGACGTGATCACGAATTGGGTTATCATGGATATGCTCAAACTACTGTAGAAGGAGCATCATTTTCAACGAGAGTGAGGCCTCAGGAGCCGTAAAGAAGTTTCCGTCGAGAACAGACGATTCACAAGGGGGTGAAAGAACCAGAGGGCATCGAGCAACTACAGGGGCCTCAATGGAATTGTAGGGACTAGGCGTGGCTGGTTTTATGGGTACGTTCGGCGATTTTCTTGCGCAGGCGGGCCTTTTCGAGGCTGATTTGGGCTTCTTTCACTTCGGAGGGCAGGCCGCCAGCTTGAACTCGGCGTTCGGCTTCTTCCACCTTGGCCGCTGCGCGGTCAGCATCGATATCCTCGGCCTTTTCAGCGATTTCAGCCATGACCGTAACTTTCACCGGCGTCACCTCGGCATACCCCCACAACACCGCCATATGATGGATTTGATTGTCAACGCGATAGCGGAGTTCACCGATCTTCAATGTCGAAAGGAAGTGGCAGTGGCCAGGTAAGACACCAAACTCGCCTTCTGAACCTGGCGCAATGACCTCATCCACCTCTTGGCTCAACAGCTGCTTCTCCGGCGTCACCACTTCTAAAAGAATCTTCCCTGGCATCGTCCCTCTTCCCTCATCCCCTCTCAAGGCGGGGAATCGATGTGTTCTCGACTGTGCGCATGCAACGAGAGTCTTCCGAGACCGCGCGTTGCACGAGCAAGGAGGACACTCAGTTCAGCCGTCTCTCTATACCTTTACGCCCATCTTCTCCGCCTTCGCTACCGCTTCTTCGATCGGGCCGACCATGTAGAAAGCTTGCTCCGGCAAATGGTCGTACTTGCCCTCGAGGATCTCCTTGAAGCTTCGGACCGTGTCCTTGAGCTTCACGTATTTACCCGGTGCGCCGGTGAAAGCTTCGGCGACGTGGAACGGCTGCGAGAGAAATCGCTGAATCTTCCTGGCACGAGCCACAGCCATCTTGTCGTCTTCCGACAATTCGTCCATGCCGAGAATCGCGATAATGTCTTGAAGGTCTTTATAACGCTGCAATACAGACTGGACCCCGCGGGCCACCTTGTAATGCTCTTCACCGATGATCTGCGGATCGAGAATCCGAGAGGTTGAATCCAAGGGATCGACCGCCGGATAAATCCCCAACTCAGCCAGCGAACGGGACAGCACTGTGGTGGCGTCTAAGTGGGCAAAGGCTGTCGCCGGCGCCGGGTCAGTCAGATCGTCGGCGGGCACGTAGATGGCCTGCACGGACGTGATCGAACCACGCTTGGTCGAGGTAATGCGCTCTTGTAACGCACCCATTTCGGTCGAGAGGTTTGGTTGATAGCCAACAGCAGATGGCATGCGGCCGAGCAACGCGGACACTTCAGAACCCGCCTGGGTAAACCGGAAGATATTGTCCACGAAGAGAAGCACGTCCTGATTTTCCTCATCACGGAAGAATTCCGCGACAGCTAAACCGGTCAATGCGACGCGAAGACGGGCCCCTGGCGGCTCATTCATCTGGCCATAGACCAGCGCAGCTTTTGATTTGGTGAAATCGTCCGGGTCAATGACCTTCGACTCCTGCATTTCATGCCACAAATCGTTGCCTTCACGAGTCCGCTCGCCGACACCGGCAAACACCGAGAATCCGCCATGATGCAAGGCGATGTTGTTGATGAGCTCCATGATGATGACGGTCTTACCGACACCGGCCCCACCGAACAATCCGACCTTGCCGCCCTTGCTGTAGGGCTCCAGCAGATCCACAACCTTAATGCCGGTCTCCAGCACCTCCGTCTTGGTTTCCTGATCTTCGAGTGTGGGTGCAGGCCGATGAATTGGATAGGCTTTCTTCGACTTGATCGGCCCCTTTTCGTCGACCGGTTCACCGAGCACGTTGATCAGACGGCCCAGCGTCTCGCGTCCGACCGGTACGGAGATCGGTGCCCCGGTATCCTGCACATCCATCCCACGCGTGAGACCATCCGTTGTCGACATCGCCACTCCGCGCACACGGTTCTCGCCGAGATGCTGCGCGACTTCGAGCGTGATACGCACGGCCGGCCGACCGGCAGCCTTGTTCTCTTCTTGGGTCACTTTGAGCGCGTTATAGATATTGGGCAGCTGGCCTGGAGGAAACTCCACGTCCACCACCGGCCCAATGACTTGAATGACTTTTCCTGTACTCACGACTGTCTCCTTTCAATCCGCCAATCGTCGACCGTCAGTCGTCAATCATATGAACTACTTCACGAAATCCCAATATCGATTGACGAATGACACGTCTTACTTGAGCGCCTCCGCGCCTCCGACGATATCCATCAGTTCCTTCGTAATCGCTGCCTGCCGGGTTTTGTTGTAATACAACGTCGTCTTCTTGATAAGCTGGCCGGCGTTCCGTGTCGCGCCATCCATGGCAGCCATGCGGGCGCCGTGTTCAGCCGCCGCGGACTCCAGCAAAATCCGGTAGGCTTGTACTTGAAAATGTTTCGGCACCAGCGCGTTCAACAGTTCCGCTTCGCCGGGCTCATAGAGATACGCCCCTGCAGATATCGTCGCGGCCTGTGCGGTCCCGAATTCAGCGGCGACATCAACGGGGAACAGCTTCTCGACGATCACCCGCTGTTGAATAGCAGATTTAAACTCGTTGTAGACCACGTAGAGCTCGTCGAACGTACCCTTGACGAAATTATCCGTCAGATCGCCGCCGATATCGATGGCATGCTCGAAGCTCAGTTTGTCAAACACGCCGGTCCATTCTTGCCGAATCGGCCACGTCCTGCGCCTGAAATAGTCACGGCCCTTACGCCCGACAATGCTAAGATTCACTGTGAGCCCTTGCGCTTCACACTGCCGCACGAATTCGGCGCTCTTCCGCACGATATTGCCGTTGAACCCGCCGCACAGTCCTCGATCACTGGTCACCACCAACACTTCGATCTTCTTACCGTCCCGTTTCTGCAACAGCGGATGGGCCGCACGGCTCACTCGCTGGCTCAGATTACTCAACACCCCCCGCATCTTGTGTGCGTAGGGACGGGCGGCCAGGATGCGATCCTGTGACCGTTTGAGCTTGGCCGCGGCCACCATCTTCATGGCCTTAGTAATTTTCTGTGTGTTTTTAAACGCCGAAATTTTCCGGCGCAGGGATTGTAAGCTTGGCATTTCTAGATTTTACGTCAATCGTCGCACGTCATTCGCCAATCTTCACGATTGACCATTGACGGTTGACGATCTTCAGACTTTGGCCCCGTACCCCATCTTCTGCTTGAAAGCCGAAAAGATCTCTTTCAGCCGGCCGCCGACTTTGTCGTCGATCTTCCCAATGCTGGCAATCTCTTTCTTCAATTCTGGATGATTCTGCTGGATGTAATGCAGCAGATCGCCCTCGAATTGCTGCACCTTGTCCACGGGAACGTCATCCAGGTAGCCCTGTGTACCCGCATAAATGGAGAGCACCTGGTCGGCTACCGGCATGGGTTTGTACTGGCCTTGCTTCAAGAGCTCAACCATGCGCACGCCGCGCGCCAGCTGCATCTGCGTGGCCTTGTCGAGTTCGCTGCCGAACTGAGCAAAAGCAGCCATCTCACGATACTGGGCGAGGTCCAGCCGAAGCGTACCGGCCACTTGCTTCATGGTCTTGATCTGCGCCGATCCACCGACGCGGGAGACCGACAAACCGACGTTAATCGCGGGCCTGATACCGGAATAGAACAAATCGCTACCAAGATAGATCTGACCGTCCGTGATTGAAATGACGTTGGTCGGAATGTAGGCCGACACGTCACCGGCCTGCGTCTCAATGATAGGCAACGCCGTCAGACTGCCGCCACCCAGCTTATCGCTCAGCTTGGCCGCACGCTCCAGCAACCGGGAGTGCAGATAGAACACGTCGCCTGGATAGGCTTCGCGTCCAGGCGGACGGCGGAGCAACAGCGAGAGCTGGCGGTAGGCCACCGCGTGCTTCGATAAATCGTCGTAGACGATCAGCGCGTGCTTGCCGTTGTCGCGGAAATACTCGCCGATGGCGGCGCCGGCGAACGGCGCCAGGAATTGCATCGGAGCCGGATCGCTGGCGCTGGCTGAGACCACCATGCTATATTCCATTGCATGGTTTTCCTCAAGGGTCTTCACCACACGCGCGACCGTTGACCGCTTCTGCCCGACGGCCACATAGATGCAGAAGACGTTGAGACCCTTTTGGTTGATGATCGTATCGACCGCAATCGCGGTCTTCCCAGTCTGCCGGTCGCCGATGATCAACTCGCGCTGGCCGCGGCCGATGGGAATCATCGCATCGATCGCTTTGATACCGGTCTGCAGCGGCTCGCGAACGGATTGGCGGGTGTTCACGCCCGGTGCCACGACTTCGATACGGGAAGAGTGTTGCGACTTGATCGGACCCTTGCCGTCGATCGGCTGGCCGATGGCGTTTACAACGCGACCGACGAGCGCTGCGCCGACCGGAATTTCCGCGATACGGCCGGTGCGCTTGACCGGATCGCCTTCCTTGATCCCAACGTCCTCGCCCATCAACACGGCGCCGACATTGTCTTCCTCGAGGTTCAGCGCAATGCCGTACAGACCGCCAGGAAATTCCAGCATCTCACCGGCCATGGCACCGTCGAGCCCATACACCTTGGCAATCCCGTCACCGACCTGAATGACGGAACCCGTCTCCTTGACGTCGACTTGCTTATCGAAGCCTTTGATCTTCTCCTTGATGATCGCACTGATTTCTTCTGCCCTGATCTGCATAACGACTCCTTCACTATTCTCGTGTCAACAACGATTGCATGGCGTGCAAGCGTCCCCGCACGGTGCTGTCAACAACGGTGCTGCCGACATGGATCTGTACGCCGGCGAGGTGGCTCGCATCGGTTTGGAATGTCACGTCAACTTCGCGCTTGAGCGTCTCGCGCAAACGCGTTCTGATTCTGTCTTGCTCGGCCTGGGGCAGCACGGTTGTGGACGAGACGATCACGTGCTGGGTACCCTTTGATTGATCGACCAGATGTCCGAATGCCTCTGCAATGTCCGGCAAAAATGTCACACGATTCTTCTTCACCAACTGGCCGAGAAACGCTTTACCCACTGGTGGACACCCAAACCGATCGCCCAACTCGGTAAGCACAGCGATCTTCTCGTTCACCCCGAACGCGGGTGAGACCACCACATGGCGAAGGACTGGCGAATCCTTCACGGCCTGTCCCAGACCATTGAGGGTCCCTCGAGTCACTTCGATGTTGGATTGATCGAGAAGCTCGAAGAGTGCCTGTGCGTAACGTCGCGCAACCGCTGGCTTAATCACTGTCGAAATCCACGTGCTCTACCTTGAGACAAATCCCATCCTTATGCGTACATGCATGAACTTTAGCTCATGAGTCTATCATCGGGAAATGGAAACTGTCAATATGAGGACCGGTAGATCGGCAAGTGAGTTTCAGCGGTTTGTGGGGCTCCCTATCCTTTTCCGAGGGTATAATATCTGAAAAGGAATGACGACCGAGAAATCCATGCGGCGACGATCCCTCGCCTTATCCACGGGGCTGCTCCTCTGGCTAGTCCTCCAGCCGACTTCGCTCGCTTTTGCTCATCGAGAACAGTTCACACCTGAACAGCGAGTCCGGTTGGAAAACATTCAGACGGTGCTGGTGGATGCCTTAGTGCTCACAGGGAAAGGGGGGATCGATGCGGGAGCGATCGCCGAGATCGCCAGCCGCGGTCTCACTGAAATCGGCTATACCGTCGTGCAGGATTCTACCTGGCCTCATGATGTCGTGTTTCGCGTCAAATGCGAGCAGCGCAAAACCTGGGAGGGCACAACCGCCGGCGGCGATGCGGATCTACCCGATGCGCCGTCTCGTCTCTGGAAGGGACCGGCCTGTCAGCTGACCTATACCCTGGGCGGCATGAAGGTGAACTGGCAAAAAGAAGTGCGAACTGAGTTTGACGATGCGGTGGCCGCCGCTCGAGCGGCGCAGGCCCTGGACCCAGGCGCCTATGCCCTTGGCAAGTTGAAGGAGGTGCTGGAACAGTACGAATTTCCCCTTCTCCTCGCAGCCGAATGGGGCCATACAGAGCGGCTGCTGAAGTTACTGGACTCCTCGGAGACGAGCCAGGTAAGGCGACTCAAGATCATCTCATTGCTGGGAGAAATGCACGCCGATGGAGCCTTACCCACACTCAAAGCGGCCTTGAAGGACCAAGACCTCGGCAAACAAGCCCTGACCGCCATCGGGAATCTTGGCAAAGACAGCATTCCCCTGCTCATCGACATGATGAATATGGCCCCACAGCTGGAAATCCAGGCGGCAGCGGCTAAGGGACTCGGCCAGATCGGGGGCACCCTCGGTGATGCCTCCGTCGTGCCGCCATTATTGGCGAAGATGCAGGACCTCAAGACCGACTGGACCGTACTAACCGAAGTGGCGTGGGCCTTGGGAAAGATCCCGGATAAGCGTTCAATCCAACCGCTGTATGACCTCGACAAGAAACTCCAAGCCATTCGTGATCCGGACAACATGGTATTGAAGAAACTGAAAGAAGCCGTGTTCTGGTCCATCAAACAGTGCGACACATGGGATCAGTTCAGCTAAGCCTTCTGGTTACGACTTCTCCAAAGACGAGTTCAGAAATGCTGCGGACGAGAGATGCTTCGGCCATAAGGAGCTCAGCTCCGGGTGCCGCTTGTGATAGTCGGCGTGGTTGGCACAGATAACGCTGAGGGCGTCCTCCCGTCCGTACACCCTGGTGATTTCCATCTTATGCTGAGTCGTCCTCGGTGCGCTTTTATAGGTGAGAAAATAATGCCGGAACCGATCCGTGAGCACCTTCGGACGTTGCGCAATGTCGGTACAATCCCCGTAGACGGCATCGTCCCGCATCACGGCAATAATCTTGTCGTCGGCCTCGTCGCCGTCGGCCAGGCTCAACCCACTGATCGGCAGCGCGGTCAATAAGATATCGCTGTGGGGAATGCTCTCCTCCGAGAGCACACAGATGTCGAGCGGATCGCTGTCTCTCACCATGCCCTTTCGGCGGGCCCGCTTGGCGAATATACCGGCCCCCGCTCTTCGGAATGGTCTGCGAGATGAGTCCGTAGAGTAGACCGGACAGAAATTTGAAAGCCACTGCGGCCAGTCCACCTTGAGAAACCCGCTGCTCTTGTCCACTTCGTATTTGACCGTGTCGGTGGAGCCGATCTCGATGTAGGCCCTCACCACGTCGGGCGCTTCCTCTCCAATGGACACGCCGTACCACAGATGTGCCTTGAACATCAGTCTGAGCAGCCGTTGAAAGGGATCGACACCCCGGTCTCTGGCGCATCAGATCTACATCTCCCCACCGTTCTTTCTTGTCTTTCATGGCTCCCCCGTCTATCGACCGGATAAAGCACGTTGCCTCGTTTCACCGGCAGTTGAAATGGCAATACTCGATGGGACTGGGAGGCGCGCTGAGCGCCATCTTGATGGTGTCGATGTTATACCCAATCACTTCCAGATCTTTGTGCGCAGTCGTAATCTCTTCTTCGGTCAGATAGGCCACGGTGTCGGGTACACCGTTGGGCTTCAACGAGCGGAGAATCACATCCAAAGTTTCCCACTCGTCCGGCGGCATGTTTGTAGGCAATGGAAACTCGAACCGCCTGGAGTAGGGGCTCTCATACGTCTCATTCAGCGCCTTGATGGTCTTCAGCACGAGCCGATCCTGCTCCCACGGCTCCAACGTCGGCCCGGCTGAAGTATGTGTCGCCAGCAGATCCATGAGCGTGAGCACGTTGGTGCTCAAGGACCGGCCGACGAATTCGCGCTGCGGTTCAATAGCCGTGCGCGCGATCCCAAGATGCTTCGCCACGGCTTCAACCAAAGCAAAGTTAATCATGAAATTGTATTGCCCACCAAACTGGCCATAGCAAGGCTTGTCCGGATCGTTCAAGACCTGCATCTCCGCAGTGCCGGCATCGAAGGCACTGAGCCCGACCGCATCGGGAGCCAGCAGCCGCTGCGCCTCTTTCACAACCGCGAAGGCACCCAGATTGACAGGTAGCAGCACGTGCTCGTCGATCGTCTTTAGATGCTCCATGATGGTCTTCCGGAAGGGCACGTCCTTCCATTCGACCTTGCGATATTCCTTTTCCCACACGAGATCATCCAGAAACGGCGGAACCGTCTTCAGTCCTTCGAAATCCTTTCTCTCGAAGGCGCATACGAAGGCGGACCAATCCCGTATTTTGGCGTGCAGAGACTCACTCAAGTTGGGCCGGATATATTCCTCTTCGATATCGCCGGCATTCTTGGCCATCAGCTTGGTCGGGAGATCGTTCCAGAGTTCGTTGCAGATGATGCGATCGACCGACCCATCGACCATTCCTGTGAGCTGTTCAATCGAACGGCACTGAATCTCCACATGATTCCGATGCGCCGCCAGATCAGGATGGGCCAGCGCCCCGTCCAACATAGGCTGCTCCCAATCGACCATGACATAATGCACCCGCGGATAGACTGCGCCTCGCTTGTCGAGAGTCTTGAGATGACTGAGGAAGCAGGCAGCGAGATTGCCGTTGCCAGGGCCGAGTTCCATCACCGTCAATCGTGATTCGTCATTCGTCAAACGATTGGCAGTTGATGCGTGACGCTTGCCGGCGACATCCCGCTTGATCACTCGTTCGTAATAATCGGCCGCCAATGCATGAGCAAGCCGATAGTCAGCCGAGGCGAACGTTTGATAATACGACCGTAGCTGATTCCCGCGCAGCCCATAGAAGAGCCGATTGAGATGGGTCTGCCATTGATCAATCGGTTTGAAATCCCCGATCAGTTGGGGAAGCGCATCAGCATCTTGCAGCATCGGACACACTCACTTGTGATGAAGGTTCGCGGCGCGAAATCCTAGCAAATGATGGAAAGAAGCCGCAATGGGATAGATAGAGGAGCATTCAGCTATCAGCTCCGGAGGGTTGAGAAAGCCTTGCCAATTCTTGACAGTTTCCAGCCACACGTTGTACCACACGTACATGGAACAAGAAACGAGACGACACGCGGTCGTGGCCGCCATCGCAGTATGGGCTGCGATGCTCTCTATAAATCTGGTAGGCTGGACCGAGGACCTGCCGCTAACCAAGAACCAGCCGATCACGGAATTTCAAAATCGCGCCCAAGACGCCAAGCCTTACGATTTCGATGCACCCCCGGAAGGGTTCTTCCGTTCCATTGCGACGGCGGAAGACTTTGAAGAAGAGATCGGGCCCCTTCGCTCTCATGTGATTGTCCCGGTCAAACCGACCGACCGATTCACCATCAATACCCCGGCGGTGTTCATCGTGTTTGCGCTCCATCAGCACTACCAGGGGTTCAAGATCTTTGGCCAAGGCTTTCCTGAATCCGTGCCGGGCCTGGCACCGGACCAGGTGGTAACCGAGGACGTCATGCAAGTGGCCTTGGAGGACGAAAGCGGCTATCTCAAATTGTCGCCGCCTTCCGGAGGCTGGTGCCCCGGCCGTTACAAGGTGGAAATCCACGCCGGAGAACAAGTCAATGAGATGAGCCTGATGGGCGTGATGCGGTTCACGATCACGGCGGAAATGAAATAGTCAGTCGTCATCTGAGTGGGCTTTCCTCTGTTGTTATCTTCTTTCACACTTCCTTTCATACCTCGGCCAACCGGATCACTTCCACATGTACCCTGGTGGTCCCCTGCTCGACAAATCCTAGTTGTTCGGCGGCGCCCCGGCTGAAGTCGATGATTCGTTTGCCAGAATCAAGGTTATAATCACTAGGAAAGGGGCCGCGATCGTTCACACGGACAATGATTGATTTGCCGCTTTCGAGATTCGTCATCTGCACATGAATCGGCAGCGGCAAATATTTATGTGCTGCGGTCAGCCCACTGGGATTGAACAGCTCGCCGTTGGCCGTTATGTGTCCACCCAGCAGATGCCTGGTTTCCTCGTCATACCACGAGGCCAAGCCCGTCTCGTCGTAGGTCTGCGCACTGTCCATGCTCATCGGCACGTACCGCTGTCCCTTCACTGTACATGGCATAGCCTTAACCCGTCCAAGCCAGATGGCCTCCTTGACAGGAAGCCCATCGATAGTCTGAATGTCGTCCCGGACCAATGAATACTCCAGTGGAGCCCAAACCACCTCAAAGGTAAAATTCCCAATGCGATAGACCAGTTTAGTGGCCCCCCTTCGTCAATGTATAGGTCCTGCTCACAGCTCAGATTGTGCCTTGCACCGTTTTTTGTCGACACGATAACTGATCTTCGCTGCCAAGAAGGTGGTCTTGATCGCTGTGAAGGCCCTCTCGAAGACGGAGCAGGAGGCACTGGTCAGGAGGAAAGAGCAGTGGCAGTGGAAGGACATATCTCGCTACTCGCAGAGATTTCTCCGCGCTTCCAACAGGTGACGGTCGAGCCGTCATGAACCTTCTCCTCTGTTCCGGTCAGACTCCTTCATCTCACTCAGATCCCTCCCCATTCCTGGGCATACTTACGTATCACATCCTCTTCAGAATCGGATGGCAGAAACGGTGTTTCTGAGGGAGGAGCTTTCCGCATCGTGACTGGTGGTCACATGTCTGAGAAATAGTGGTCGTGACAGAGAAAAGGGATCATCCCCATTTTCCCAGCGCTATTTGACGCTCTTTCAACCATCCGTTAGAATGTGCGCATAATTATGCCTGGCACAGACTGCTTCCGGAATATTCGTCCGTCATGACATCGACCACCCCCTGGGCTTCCGTCATCATCCCCATCAAGGATGAGCGAGACAATTTGTCGCCCCTGCTCGCAAGCTTGCTGAAAGTGCTGGATTCGTACGAACACTCCCGGTCGAGAGCGTTCGAGATCATTCTGGTAGACGACGGCAGTAGCGACGGGAGCAGCGAGGAACTTGACCGGTTGGCACTGCTCCACCCACAAGTGAAGGTCTTTCACTTCGATCGGAATTACGGCAAGACCTGCGCGTTGGACGCGGGGTTCCGCCATTCGGCTGGGGAAATCATTATTCAGATCGACGGCGACCTCCAGCAGGACAGTGAAGACATTCTGAGTCTCCTTCCCCTCCTCTCCACCCATGACCTTGTGTGCGGCTGGAGGCAACAGCGGCAGGACGGCCTGGTCAAGATGATCTCCTCCCGAATCGCGAATCGCGTGCGTAACTTTTTCACTCATGACGGTGTCCATGATACGGGATGTCCTCTGAAAGTATTCCGGCGGTCCGTGCTGGAGCGCCTTCGCCTGTACGAAGGTCTGCACCGGTTTTTCCCTGCTCTCGCCTCGATGCATGGATTCACCGTCACCGAAGTACCGGTCCGGCACTATCCACGCATTCACGGCCTATCGAAGTACGGCATGGGCAATCGGCTGTTCAAGTCGCTCTATGATCTGATTGCCGTGCGTTGGATGATGGATCGGGTATTGCGTTACAAATTCCGTGATGAGTGATCCGTTCAGATCCTCTCTATGAGTCTTGAAATCATCTGGCTTGGTATCGGCTTTTTCGGTCAGGCCCTCTTTTTCGGCCGCTGGGTGATCCAATGGATCGTATCCGAGAAAAAGGCTGAGAGCCAAGTCCCCGTCTCGTTTTGGTATATGAGTTTGATCGGCGGGCTTATCACCCTGGCCTATTCGATTTACCGCCAGGACCCCGTCTTCATCGCCGGACAAAGCGTGGGGTCCGTGATCTACATTCGCAATTTAATGCTGATCCACCGTGCAACCCAAGCCAAGAACCCAGCCGGTCCTCCGGCCCAACAGTCATGATCGTTCGACCATTCACCTATCTACTCATGTGCCCATTGCACACGCCGTAGGATCACCTCGTGCTTGCTGACCGACAGCCCAACCAATTCGCGACAATGCTGGTCCTCCTGGCCCTGTCGGGCCTACTCTTTTTTTTTGGTCTCGGCGACATAGGGCTCACTGACCGCGATGAAGGACGGAATGCGGAAGCCGGCCGCGAAATGTTCGCCTCCGGCGATCTGATCACACCCACCTTCAACGGTGAGCTGCGTGTTGCCAAACCAGTCTTCGTCTATTGGTTGATGACTGTGTCCTATCATGTGTTTGGGGTCAACGAATTCGCGGCTCGCACCCCTTCCGCCCTGTTCGGGGTGGCGCTGATTCTGATGCACTATCTGTTTCTCACCAGGCTGCGCGGCTCTACCGTCGGACTGTTCGGCGCACTTATGCTCTTGCTGAACATCGAGATGCTCGCGCTGGGGCGCATGGCCATCACCGACAGCGCGCTGATCTTCTTCACAACCTTGTCGCTCTATGGATTCTGGCTGGGCCTGCATGAGCCGGGAGCAGGACGGCATTGGATGTGGGGGTTCTACGTCGGCATGGCCCTCGCCACCTTGACCAAAGGACCAATTGGATTTCTGATTCCTCCGCTTGCCGCCGGACTGTATTTAACAGCGACCCGACGCTGGACGATCTTCTGGAAACAGGGCTTTCCCATCGCCGGCATACTGGTATTCCTCATGCTCGCTGGCCCCTGGTACACCGCTATGTTCCTCATCCATGGCGACGCCTATGGATCGCAGGCCAAAGTCCACACCATCGGGCGATTCCTCGCTCCAATGGAGGGCCATGGAATCGGCGCCTGGTTTTATATTCCGGTGTTGCTTCTCGGCTTCTTTCCCTGGAGCCTGTTGTTGCCGGCTGGAATCTATCAAGCCTATCAGAGTTGGAAAAACTGGCAGCGTGGTGGACAGGCTGATTCGAGGCCAGCCATGTCACACGAGCCGGACCAATCCGGGAATGAGCTGGAATGGTTCGCAGCTTTTTGGCTGGTCGGCACCTTCATATTTTTTACTCTGTCCTCCACCCGCTTGCCTCACTACATCGGCCCGTTGTTTCCCGCCGCATCATTGTTGGCGGCACTCTATTGGTCACGGGCGGTGCAAGACCCTTCCACTCCATGGATACGGGGCTCGATTCACGCCATGACCAGTATAGGTTATCTGTTAGCCATAGGATTTGCCTGCCTCCCGTCGCTCTATAGAACGTTCGCCGGCAAAATGGTCAAGGAATTTCCCATGGCCCTCCAATTCGATTTGGGGATCGGCCCTTATATCCTCGCGGCAGTGCTCCTGATCGCGATGGGATTGGTCAGTTATTTTGGACTCAATGAGGAAAAGCGGAGCATCGCCTTCAGCATCGCAGGAAGCGCCGTGACGACGGTATTTCTGCTGGCCCTGCTCACCATCATCCCCGGCCTCAACCGCTATGCCATTGCCCCTCCGCAAGAATTGGCCTACGCAGCCGGATTGAATCTTGAACCGTCAGATCAGTTGATCGCTTTTGGAACCTTACGACCTTCCACCTCGTTCTACGCACGGCGAACGGTGCTATACGTACCCTTTAACGAACTCACCCGGTTGAAAACTGCGCTGAAACGACCGGGCCGCACGATGATCCTTGCCCAGGAAGCGATGCAGGATTTCTTACCGAAAGAAGCGGCGACGTTTCAGCCCATCCTCAAGCGGCACGGCTATGTCCTCCTTGCCAGCCAACCGATGGTCAACGTCCCGGAACCACGTCAGCAATCCGCACCCTCCAACTCTCCCGTCCATTAATCAGAATGACAGGATGCCTCGTCCCGCATAATGGGTCAGGAGAACCAGTGCCACACCGATAAGTAGAGCACTTTCTCGTATCACCATCTCTGCACGCCTGTCAGATGGTTTCTCTTCCAGCGAAGTCACGGCGTTGAGCCAAGCGGCCACACCAGCCAATCCGGCCGACGCGACGACGTAGAGTGACGTAGTCAATGACGCCAGCCCATAACACAGCAGCAGCAACGACATCAGGGCATGCCGACGTGAATCTGATCGTTCGGTGCCCATCCACTCGATTCTCCGCAACCACAAACCAGTTATGATGGCCACGAGGCCAAGTCCCGTTAGCAGCATACCGACGAGGCCTTGCTCTGGAGCACGAGCCAAAGACCACAGGAGAACCAACAGCAAAACGGCTCCGATCGCCGATTGTTCTATCCCCTTCTGGAGCGAGGTGCGCCATTCTTTCAACGGCGCCGAGGCAATGGCCCCACTGATTATCCCGACGACGGCGCCTCCCAGGACATCAGTCGGAAAATGGGCCCCTCGAAGGACACGGCTGAGCATTACGAATGCCGCCACACCTAGGCACAAGGGGGCGATGCACGGGAATCGCTTGGCCAAGACCGTGGCAAGGGCGAAACTGGCGGCGGTATGCCCAGAGGGAAACGAATCAAACCCTGACGCCCACGAGGGATCAAACTGCCATTCACCGGAATGGGTGAACTTTGGACGAGGTCTACCGATCAGATGCTTGAGCCCATTGACCAGCAAGGCCGCGAGGCCATGCGCCAATAGCGTTTGGATTCCAGCATGTCTGACCACCGCCCATGAAAACAGCCATCCGGCTCCCACTAGCACGAGGCTCAAGACAACGAGGTGCGTACCTTCACCGATCCAATTGCCCACATCACTGGTGAAGGCCATCCATGGAATTGTGAGCTGGCTCCATGGAAGATGGATCGTAACCGAGCGCACATAACGGACAATCGCAAGGTCGAATTGGGAGAGTCCGAGGAAAGTGATCACCAGCGAGGCGGCGGAGCAAAACAGCACAGTGATGAGTAATGGGTACTGGGTGACGGGTGCGTGTGTTTCCACGTCACTCATACCTGCTTGCCCATCACCGATCACTCATCACTCCTCTAGGGAACCCAATCGGCAACAAAGACATTGAACTCACCCGGCTCTTTCGCATGGCGGTCCGAAACCCAGATCAATGGCACGGATCTCTTTCAACATCGTCAAGCCATCCATTTCGGGCATGCACAAGTCCAACAGGGTAACTCGCGGCATATGTTTGCGAAATAGATTCAATCCACCAATCCCGCTCGTGGCAGACAGCACGTGATACTCATGGCGGGAAAAGATGTTCTAGGGCAAATTGCAGTTCATTTGATCGTCAACGACGATCAAGAGCGTCATCATCGCCATCCATTCCCTTTGCTCAACCGAGGCCGAACACCCAGCCGGTCTAGCTCTGACGGAAAAAGAATAGCATGGACCAGAGAAAGCAAAAAGCAAAATACAGGGCTAGGACCCGCCCGAGGATTGTCCAAACAGTGCTGCGACAAACGCTTCGGGGTTGAAATCTTGGAGATCGTCGATCCCCTCGCCGACCCCAACCAACCGGACAGGGATCTTGAACTCTTCGGCAATGGCCACGACGATACCGCCGCGTGCGGTGCCATCCAGCTTTGTCAAGACCAGCCCTGTAACGCCCACCGCCTCATGAAACAATCGAGCTTGTGCCAAGGCGTTCTGCCCGACCGTGGCGTCCAAAACCAGCAGAACTTCATGCGGCGCCCCAGGCAGTTCGCGTTCGATCACACGTTTGACCTTGCGCAGTTCATCCATCAAATTGGACTTGGTGTGCAGGCGGCCGGCCGTATCGATCAACACTATGTCCGCCGACCTCGCTTTGGCCGCTGCCATGCCATCGAACGCCACCGCCGCCGGATCAGCCCCGTGCCGCTGGCGAATCACCTGAACACCAATCCGATCAGCCCAGACTTGCAATTGATCGATCGCCGCCGCCCGAAACGTGTCACCGGCTACAAGCAGCGGCTGCCCCCCTCGCTGGACCAGACGTTGCGCTAGTTTGGCAATTGTCGTGGTTTTTCCAACTCCGTTCACGCCAATAATCAAGGTAACGAATGGCTTGGGGCCCTGTTTGACCAGCTGCTCGAACGACGGGCCGGAGACTTGTACAAGGACGTCGTACAGGCTGCGGCTCAGGACGTTCTGAAGTCCCTGGACGGTTGCCGCATGTTCGCCACGCGCTTGCTCGTTGACCTGCCGCATCAGCCGATCAACGACGCGGCCGCCCAAATCGGCGTTCAGCAGCGCCGCTTCAAGTTCTTCCAGCAACGCCGGTTCCGGCGTGCGTCCCAGGAATCGGTCGAGCGATTGCCGCACGGCAAACCGGGTCTTGCTGAGCCCTTCATTCAGTTGCTGGAACCATCCCACGATTAGTTTGTCCTTGCACGCCGATCCGTGCGGCGGATAACGAGACGTGGCACAGGATTCAACATGTTGAGGATCGCTGTTTCGCGGCGGCGCATGCGCACCGCCTCCCGTGCGCTTCGTTCGTGGTCATACCCACACAGATGGAGCACCCCGTGTACCAGCAAAGCAGCCAGTTCATCCCCCAAGGATCGTCCGGACGCGCTGGCTTGACGACGCGCCGTCGGTACTGAGATCACCACGTCACCCAGCAACATTGGATAGGGATTATGCGATTCCCGCATGGGAAACGCCAGGACGTCTGTGGTGCGATCTCTCTTGCGGTACATGTGGTTCAATCGTCGCATGCGTCGGTCGCCCACCAATTCCAGGCTCAATTCGGCTTGCGCCTCCCCTACAGATGTCAAGATGGACTCCGCCGCGCGCACCAACGAGGCTTGCTGTTTGGCGACGTGCCGAAGCCGTACGCGAAGATAGACAGCCATTAGTGTGATTGGCTCGATGAGTCTCGATGCGGTGGCGTAACTGGGGACGGTTTGTGAGTGGTAGACGAAGTCCCGTGCCGTCCCGCTGGTCTTGGGGCACTGTCGACATTCGATTGATGACGATCATAGGCTTTGATGATCTCCTGGACCAGCCGATGGCGAACCACGTCCGTCTCGTCGAAATAGACGAAGGTGATGCCCTCGATATCGCACAAGATGTCCTTGATTTCGATGAGTCCAGAGACCCGATCACTCGGCAAGTCTACCTGTGTAATATCGCCCGTCACGACGATTTTTGAGTGAAAGCCTAGCCGAGTCAAAAACATCTTCATCTGCTCAGCCGTGGCGTTTTGCGCCTCGTCCAGAATCACGAATGAATCGTTTAGCGTCCGTCCACGCATGAACGCTAGCGGCGCGATTTCGATGTCACCCCGTTCGATCAGGCGGTTGACCCGCTCCATATCCATCATGTCGAACAACGCGTCGTAGAGCGGCCGTAGGTAGGGATTCACCTTCTCGTAAATGTCGCCCGGCAAAAAGCCGAGCTTCTCGCCGGCCTCGACTGCCGGCCGGGCTAAGATGATCCGACTCACCTCTTTATTCATCAACGCACTCACCGCCATCGCCATGGCAAGATAGGTCTTGCCCGTTCCGGCTGGCCCGATGGCAATGACAACATCGTGCTGCTCGATTGCGTCAATGTAGGATTTCTGCGTGAGGGTTTGGGGACCGATGAACCGTTTGCTCGTGACGATCGCCGCCCGGCCGCTGAGTACGTCTTTCACGGAGGCATCGGGACTATAGCGTAAGGCGTTCAGCGCCTGCGTCACATCCTCAGCATGCAGCGAGACACCTTCTTGTGTCAGTGAGGCGAGTTCGAGAAGGATACGTTCCGCTTGGCGAACAGCTTCAGGGAGGCCGTCCAGCGTTAGTTCTTCCCCTCTCGCCGACAGCCGTACACCCAACTCTGCTTCGATTAACTTCAAGTGCCGGTCATGATGACCAAACAGAACGGCGGTATTGGTACCTTCTCGGAGTTTGAGTTTACGCACGAGCGGGGGGTGATCCTCCTCAGCATGAAACCACAGCTATTCTAGCAAACTGGAAAAAGATGAGACAAGCTGAAAGCGGTCTTCTTAAAGAAATGCGTAGCTAAGACTTAATCGGTTTAGCAGTCGGCAGGAAAGGGGTAAAATTGTGCTCACAATCCTGATAGGCAATGGCCCCTTAACTATCTTTGGCCAGATTCCGCACTTTGTGAATCCTAATCTGAGCCGGGGTAATCTACCAGGACACAGCCCCCTTGCTCTCGTCGATGGTTATGCCGGATGGAGCCGTTTCAAGCGAAAAGGTGATGGAGTCCGATTCAGTGTTTACAGCCTGGACTTGATAGTCATGCCGGTTGTTGACAATCGACTGGATGAGAACGGACAGGAATCTCGATGGAGAGTTCCCTGCACGAATCGGGACAGATCGGACCGCGACGCTTTTCCCCACTCCATCAAATGGCACGACTTGGACCGATAAGGAATGATCCCACCATGATCGTCATCAGCGCAGGCTTCCAACCGAGAAAGGCGCCGATCAACGCACCGAACAAGCCGACGATCAGATAGATAGAACGCATGCGATCTTATTCAAGGAAAACAATCGGTCTGCCATTCTTGTGGGCCTAGAGCCTCTCGAACCGTTTGGATTCATGACTTCGGTCCCTGATGCTGGTCGACGCCATCCATTTACATCTTTCCCTGAATACCCCTATAATGCAGCCTTGGCATCCGAGCATCGATGGTCGCAGCAGTCGACTGCCAGTATACTTGAATTACCTGCCAAGCAAAGGAGCGGCGGGTATCATGGAGAAATCAGCTGGAAAGCTCGCGGCCAGAAAGTCCCTGGCGGGCCTTGAGCCGCCTCCACGCCTCAAGCGTCCGGAGTTACTGACGTCGCGTGAGCAGGAAATACTGGAATTGATTTGGGCCGGGTTCAAAAACAAGGAAATCGGCCAGCAGCTGAAAATCAGCGCGAAGACAGTCGAAGCCCACCGGGCAAATATGATGAAAAAGTTGCGGGTCTCGAACGTGGCGCAGCTGCTCAAGACCGTCATACAAAGTGGGGTACTCAAGATCCGCTAGGTTTTGGAGTCGCCTCGCTGCCGCACCGCTTCGAACACTACAGCCGCTACGGCTGCCGATACGTTCAAGGATCCAACGTGCCCCTTCATTGGAATGCTGATATGTCCATCGCACGCTTTCAGCACACCTGACCTGATCCCCTCCCCTTCTCCCCCAAACACAAGAGCCGTTGGCCCCGTCATATCGAGGCTTGTATACACCGGTGACGCGGAGGGCTCGACTCCATAGATCCACAGGCCACGCTCCTTGAGTTCTCTAATGAGATGGGTCACATTCACGACCCGCCCAACCAGCATGTGATCGATGGCGCCGGCTGAAACCTTCGCCACGACCGAGGTCAACCCCGTTGCACGACGCTCCGGAATGAATATCCCGTGGACTCCAGCCGCTTCGGCGGTCCGCAGTGCCGCACCCAAGTTGTGGGGATCCTCGACGCCGTCCAGGATCAACACGAACGGCGGTTCGCCCCGTTTCCGAGCCCGTTCAAAAATCTCATCGATCGAGCTGTAGGATTTGACCGCGACAATCGCGACGATACCTTGATGGTTGCCTCGGGGAACCAGCCGATCGAATGCTGCAGGCGGTTCGACATGGACTGGGATACGCTTCGCTTTCGCTGATTGGACGAGATCCCCGAATTGTCGATCAGTCCGTAAAACCAACAGGCGTTGAAGCGGACGCGTGCCGGCTTTGAGCGCCTCGCGGACTGCATGCAGGCCATACAGAATCTCTGGCGGCCTATCGCTTCCACCGACTGGTACCGTCGGGTTTGTCTTCGATTGTGATCCCCAGCGCATTAAGTTCTTTCCTGATCGAGTCGGCACGTGTGAAATCTTTCTGTTTCTTGGCGGCAGCTCGTTCCGTAATCTTCATCTCAACTTCCTGATCTGAGATCTGCTTGTCGCATTCTGCGATCTTATCACCGAACTCCCACTGATCCCCCTGGAACAGCCCTAGCACAGCACCCAGAGACTTAAATGCTTGTCGAGCTCTCTTCCTCGCAGAGGTTGAGAGCCCTTGTTGGATTAGCTTGTTGATGCCGCCGCGGAGCTTTTGCAATTCCGATATGGCCGCAGGGGTATTGAGATCATTGTCCATCGCCTGCTGAAAGACCGACATAGTCCGTTCAATCATGGGCCCCAACGATTCATCAGCGACTGTACGGAGGTCGGATTCCCCTAAACGATAGAAGAGGTCATAAAACCCCTCCAACGCCTGTTTTGACTCTTTCAGCCCCTGATCCGAAAAATCCAACGGGCCATGATAGTGAGTAGACAAGAGGAAGTACCGAAGAATTTCGCCTGTGACTTCCTCCGACCACTCTGACTTCTCAAAGATTTCGCGGATTGTGAAGAAATTCCCCAGCGACTTGGACATCTTCTCTTTGTTTATCTGCACGAAACCGTTGTGCACCCAATAGCGCGCGAATTCCTTGCCGGTCGCGCCGCACGATTGGGCGATTTCGTTTTCATGGTGTGGAAAAATGAGATCCATTCCGCCTCCATGAATGTCGAATGTCTCGCCCAAATGTTTGATCGACATGGCCGAACACTCGATATGCCAGCCTGGACGGCCGAGTCCCCACGGGCTGGACCAGGACGGCTCGTCCGGTTTACTGCTTTTCCATAGCGCAAAATCCATCGGATGCCGTTTGCGCTCATCGATGTCAACACGCGCCCCGGCTTGCAAGTCTTCCATCTTGCGCTTTGAGAGGCGGCCGTACGCTGGATATTGCTCAACCTGAAAATACACATCGCCGTCGATCGCGTAGGCCAATCCTTTCGTGATGAGAGCTTCTGTCAAGTTGACGATCTCCGTCATATGCGCCGTGGCTCTCGGCTCTTCCGTTGCGCGCCCGATCCCCAGTTTTCTCATATCTTCATGATAGGCATCGATAAACTTGCCGGTGATCGCCTCGCAAGAGACACCCTGTTCATTGGCCCGCTTGATGATTTTATCGTCCACATCGGTGAAATTCTTCACGAAGGTCACGTGATAACCGCTATATTCCAGGTATCGGCGGAGCACATCGAACACTAGGGCGCTGCGCGCATGGCCGATGTGGCAATAGTCGTAGACCGTCACCCCACACACGTACATGCGAACTTTCTTCGGCTCGATTGGCTCGAAGGGTTCTCGCGTACCGGTGAGGGTATTGAAGAGCTCGAGCATGGGATTACGATCGAGAATTGACGCTCCGCCTCGACCAGTGAGACCAGAGGAAGTAGCCCACGGCCAACGCGAGCACGATTCCGATGACGACATCGAACTGATGGAAGTAGCCCTGCAAAGTGTCCCACTCTTCACCCATGCGGACACCGATGTACGCTAGCAGATAACACCAGGGCAGGGCTCCGACAAAGGTAAAAATCACGAATCGGGAAAAGTTCATTCTCGCGATCCCCGCCGGTAACGAAATAAACGTCCGTACGACCGGCAACAGCCGGCCAAAAAAGACGGCGGCTTCTCCATACTTCGCGAACCACCGATCAGCGACATTGAGATCATGATGAGAGACGAGAAAATATCGCCCGTACCGCTCTACGAAGGGGCGGCCGCCCCACACACCCGCATAGTACGCGACGATCGATCCAAGCACGTTGCCCACGGCCCCCGCCAACGTGACCCCCAGCATCGTAAACTGTCCGGTCGTCACCAGATAGCCAGAAAACGGCATAATGATCTCGCTCGGCAACGGAATACAGGCGCTTTCGATTGCCATCGTCAGCAGAATTCCGCTGTAGCCCATTAAGGAGATCGTGCTGATCACGAACTTGCTCAGCTCGGTGATGATCCATTCGATCACACTGTTGGTCATGCTCATCGCCAATCCTTCGTCGGGCTCGGCGGCCAATAGCCGCCCGCGCCTCATCTCGCGCGCAGCAAGGATTCCCACGCTCTAAATCGATCTAATGCTTCGTAATGCGTACTGTCGAGTCTGATGGGAGTCAGCGACACAGCACCACCAGCAATAGCCTCATGGTCCGCATCTTTACTGCGGCTCCAGGAAATGCGGGTCCCAGCGATCCAATAGTAGTTGCGCCCATGAGGGTCCACTTTCCCGACGATCGGATTGTCGAATCGCCGACGGCTCAGACAGGTCACATGCACGCCGCTCGTCGCACCCAACGGCTGATTCGGGATATTGAGATTGAGCAGCGTCTCTTCCGGCAAGCCTTGTTCAAGAATGAGCCGCGCAACCCGGACGGCATAATGCGCGCCGACGGCGAAGCGAAACCGCTCCCGACCTTCCTGGGAGACAGCCATCGACGGCACGCCGAGTATCGTCCCTTCCACCGCCGCCGACACCGTACCCGAATACAGCACATCGTCACCCAGATTCACTCCCTTGTTGATGCCGGACACGAGCAGATGTGGGCGCTGGGGCATGATTTTGAACAGCGCTAAGTTGACGCAATCTACCGGTGTGCCATTGACGGAATAGGTGCGCCTCCCCGCATGATGAACCCGCAGCGGCTTATGGAGTGTCACCGCATGTGCGACCGCTGTGCGCTCACGATCCGGCGCGACCACCCACACGTCACCGAGTTTTGAAAGCGCGGATGCCAAGACCGCCAGACCGGCAGACTGGATACCGTCGTCATTGGTGACGAGGATTCGGACGCGTCCGGGCGGCATAAAAAAAGCTGCCTGGTGCAGCTCCTCCTTCTCATAGCACGGGACTGATCACCGAGCGCCAAATCTGCTCGTCGGTCTCAGCACAAAATACTCAGCACTTCTTATAGTTGGTCGGGGCGGCGGGATTTGAACCCACGACCACTCGCACCCCAAGCGAGTACGCTACCAGGCTGCGCTACGCCCCGACATGTCTTCCCTCTATCAATTTCGGTGCTATTGTCCCTTGCGGCACGATGGAAAGGCAATGGGAAGGTTCTTTGTACCCTACCGTGCATGCGACTCGATGATTTTCACAATGGCTTGCAAATCGCCCCTGAGTTTTTTTGCCATCTCCTTCAGCGGTAACGGCCGGGATGCAGCTCGCCCACGCCTGGCCCAATATCGCTTCACGCCTTCCAATGTATGCCCTTCCGCATAGAGCATGCGCTTAATTTCTAGCACGATTTCGATGTCACGCTGCACGTACAACCGCTGATTCCCTCTGCTTTTCTTCGGCTTGAGAAAACTGAATTCGGATTCCCAGAACCGCAGCACATAGGCCGGCAGTTTGGTCATCCGGCTCACTTCCCCAATTTTATAGAAGATTTTGCTTCCCAGTCTGGGCTCAGTTCCCATGACCGGCCCTCAGTCACGTTTCACAATACTAGTGAGGGATGCGAGGAGGAAGCGGGTGGTTGTATTCAGCATCCTGCTACGAATTGACGTACTTCTTGAACACTTGGCTTGGACGGAACGTCACGACACGACGGGGCGTAATACCAATCTCTTCTCCCGTCCGAGGATTTCGGCCCTTGCGGGCCCCCTTGCTACGGACGACAAAATTGCCGAATCCTGCAATCTTGACCGACTCCCCCTTGTGCAACACGGACTTCAACATGTTCAACACCAGTTCAACAATGTCAGCCGCCTCATTTTTCGAGATGCCGACCTGGTTGAAAATTTCGTTCGCAATATCAGCCTTCCTCATACATCCCCCTTAAGCGCCCACTGCTATCTCTATGGCCTGTTGCGAAATCCCCAACCTTCATACGGATAGTTTATCTTATATTACATACAGTTATGAATCATGTCAAGAATAATTTGGTGATACCCTTCTTCTGGGGGTCACTCTTTTGCCAAAAGCTTATATTCGATGCTGTCGCCCAAGGCCTGCCATGTTGCTTCGATAATGTTCTCCGAAACCCCCACCGTTCCCCACTTATCTTTGTGATCGCCTGATTCGATCAAGACTCGAACTTTTGATCCTGTACCTTGATTTGCCGCCAAGACTCGCACCTTGTAGTCGAGCAATTTCACTTCCATGAGTTGCGGGTAAAATTTTTCCAGGGATTTGCGCAGAGCATGATCCAACGCACTAACCGGCCCTGCCCCAACGGCCGCCGTATGTTCAATTACATCGCCGACCTTGATCATCACGGTCGCTTCTGATAGCGGCGCGCCGTCATCCTGTTTCTTTTCGACAATGACCCGAAATCCCAACAGCTGGAACGAGGACTTGTGGCTCCCCATGGCTTTCCGCATAAGCAGCTCAAACGAACCTTCCGCTCCCTCGAACTGATATCCCTGACTTTCCCGTTCTTTGAGTGTGTTCACCAGCTCCTGAACTTTGGAGTGATCCTTCGACAGCTTGATGCCGAAGGCTTCGATCTTGTCCAAGAGGCCACTGCGGCCGGCATAGTCCGAGACCAACACACGTTGCCGATTACCCACTTGAGTTGGATTAATATGTTCGTAGGTCGCCGAATTCTTGAGCACGGCATGGATATGGACCCCGCCTTTGTGGGCGAAGGCCGAATCGCCGACGTAGGGCTGGTGCTTGTTGGGCATCAGATTAGCGATCTCCGTGACAAACCCCGAGACTTCCTTGAGACGGCTGAGCCGGTCCGTTAGTGCCGGCCGCTTCATCTTCAATTCCAAATTAGGCACGATCGAACAGAGATTCGCATTCCCGCACCGCTCCCCGATGCCATTGATCGTCCCTTGCACCTGCACAATCCCCGTTTCGATCGCCACCAGCGAGTTCGCCACCGCCATGTCGCAATCGTTGTGCGCATGGATGCCCAACGGCACAGCACATTCTTGGCGGACAACCTCGCAGATCTCCCTAATTTCCCAGGGCATGGTCCCACCATTGGTGTCGCAGAGAATCACCCGGTCGGCACCCGCTTCCACCGCTTTTCTAATGCTGTTGAGCGCGTATTCTGGATTCGTCTTGTATCCGTCGAAAAAATGCTCGGCATCATAGAACACCCGGCGTCCCTTGCTTCGAAGGTACGCGACAGAATCACCGATCAATTCGAGATTCTTAGTCAGAGAGATGCCGAGGGCGTCAGTGACGTGCAAAGACCAGGTTTTCCCAAAGAGCGTAATCGTCTTGGTTTCCGCAGCGAGCAAGGCTTGAAGATTGGGATCCTCGCGCACGAAATGGCTTGCCTTTCTCGTCGAACCAAAGGCAATGACGGTCGCGTGCTTCAGAGGAACCGTTTTGATCATCCGGAAGAATTCGATGTCCTTTGGATTGGCGCCGGGCCACCCGCCCTCGATGAAATGGACACCGAGTTCGTCCAGCTTTTGTGCGATGCGGACCTTGTCCTCTGCCGAAAAACTAACATCTTCCGCCTGCGCGCCGTCGCGGAGCGTCGTGTCATAGATTTCCAGCACCGGAAGCCCGTCGGTAAGCAATAGCGATTCAGAAGAACTACGCCGTTCGCGTGTAGTGCGGGACAACTGAGTGGGCTTGGATTTTCGAGCCATAGGACGAAAGGGTACCAGGCGCGAGGCTCGGATGTCGAGATGTCAAGGTCCTGGGCAAACCGAAATGACTAACCACGGCCCAGACGTATCAAGACTGTATTTGATCGAGTCCAACTGCTGAATGCAGCGATCGCATGGCTAACTCAAGATATTTTTCGTCGATCACGCAGGAAATTTTGATCTCAGAGGTGCTGATCATCATGATGTTGATGCCTTCCCGCGCGAGCACTTCGAACATCTTTGCTGCCACACCCGAATGGGACCGCATCCCAACCCCGATGAGAGAGACTTTGGCGATCGCTTCGGTCACGGCCACCGACTTGGCCTCGATGTCCTTGGCCACGGCTTGGATAATCGGCACGGCTTTTTTTAAGTCGGCTTTATGAACTGTGAAGGAGAGATCCGTCGCGGCGGTCTGGCTGATATTCTGAATGATCATGTCCACATTGATATGGGCTTCCGCCACGGTGCCGAAAATCCGCGCGGCGACTCCCGGTTTGTCCGGCACACCGACGATCGTGATCTTCGCCTGATTGCGGTCTCCAGTGACTCCGGCCACTGCCGCTGCTTCCATATCCGTATCTTCTTTCGTCACGAGGGTTCCCTTTCCTTCTTTGAAGCTCGAGTTCACCTCCACCGGCACCTTGAATTTGGCAGCGAACTCCACCGACCTAGCCTGGAGGACTTTGGCGCCCAGGCTGGCCATTTCAAGCATCTCTTCGTAGGAGATCTTCTCAATGCGTGTCGCCGTCGGCACGATGTTCGGGTCTGCCGTGTAGACGCCATCGACGTCGGTGTAGATGATGCACCGATCAGCCTTCAACGCCGCGGCCAGCGCCACAGCGGACAAGTCAGACCCACCGCGCCCCAAGGTTGTCACGTCGGACTGCTCGTTGATACCTTGAAAGCCCGCCACGACGGGAACAATCCCTTCCTCCAGCGCCTCGCGAATTCGATCGGCCGTAACCCGCGCGATGCGCGCGTTGGTATGAGCACTGTCGGTCATGATGCCGACTTGCCGACCCGTATACGACCGCGCATTGATCCCTCGCCCACGGAGCTCCATGGCCAGTAGCGCGATGGTGACTCGCTCACCGGTGGAGAGCAGCACATCCATTTCCCGTTCGTCTGGAGTCGGTGTAGCTTGTTGGGCCAACTTGATCAGACGGTCCGTTTCGCCACTCATCGCGGACAGCACCACAACGGTCTGATACCCTTCCCGTAGCGTCCGCGACACCTGGTCCGCGACCCGGTGAATCCTCTCGATTGATCCGACGGACGTACCACCGTATTTCTGGACGATCAAGGCCACCGATTTCACCCTTTTGCAAAGAGCCGGTTGATGAATTTGGTGGCGTCACGAGGCGGAAGGTTCGAAGCCTGCGCGTCGGACTCCGTAAACCGCCGACCGGCAGTTGCAGAACCTTGGTTACCGCCTTCTCCAAACGCATAGATGGGCAACCCCTCCGCTTTGCCATGATCACTCACCACCAAATACCGATACGGCCCCTGTTTGGCCAATCCCTCGATCAAGGGTCCAACCAGATCTCGATCGAACGCTTCGATGCCCCGCACCTTCGCGTTCATGTCGGCGCTGTGGATCACGTCGTCTGTTAGACCCGCATGCACATAGATGAAATCTTTCTTGGCGCACTCCGCCAACGCCGCGTTCGCCTTCGCGAGGAAGTCTCCATCAGCCAACCGATCAGGATCCACCACATCGAGTCCCGCGCAAATACCGATGCCTCGTAGCACATTGCTCGTCGCCACGACCGTACCCTTGATACGGTACTTTTCCGGCAGGCTCGGCCATATGACGGCCCGCCCTTCACCCCACAGCCAGACGCAATTGGCCGGCTTCTTGCCGGATGCCAGGCGGTCATCGTTGATCGGATGATCGTGCAGAATCAAATAGGCAGCGTCCATAAGCTTTCGAAGGATGTTCGCTTCGTCCATCTTGGGCAACGCCTCCGCGATGGACCGGCCGAGCACCGTCCGTGGATCAGCGCAGAGGGTTTTCAGTTTTCCATTCACCCACACCATAAGATGACGATGACCGGTTCCAGGAATAAATTGAATGGTCTCGGACCCGAGCTGTTCATTGATTGCGTCGATCAATTCTCGCGCGTCTTCGGTTTCGATCAAGCCTCCCGTCGCATCGTCCATGACGACATGCGGGCCTAATTTCTTGATGTCGTCGCCAGGTTTTCCACCTTCTGGTTTCAGTGTTACCATCGTGCAGCGATACACCACGTCATGTTCTGTCACGGACACTCCTAAGCTCGCCGCTTCGAATGGACCTGGACCTTGATAGTACTTTTGGGGGTCGTATCCGAGGATAGCCGTGCCGCTCAAGCCGCTGCCGTGTATCACGCGGTCACAGGGAATCGCGAGCTGGCCGAGTTCTCCCGCCTGTGCCAGACGATTGAGATGGGGGGTGCGCGAGGCTTGGAGGGGAGTGCGCCCGCCGAGTTCTTGCCGGGGTTGATCAGCCATTCCACCGGCATGCACGATCACATATTTCATCTGAACTGCACCATGCTCATATCTGCAACAGCCGAGCGACATCCTCACGCGTCGCCTTGACGGTTAAGGGAGGTTTCGACACACCGATGGCGGTATCAGCATCTTTTAGGCCATGCCCGGTCAGCGTGCACACCACGGTGTCGCCTTCCCGCAGCGCACCCGCCCGGTGCAACTTCACCACGCCCGCGACTGATGCGGCGGACGCCGGTTCGCAAAACACGCCTTCTGCCGCCGCCACCGCCGCGTAGGCCTGAAGAATTTCCTCATCCGTGACCACGTCGATGGCACCGGAAGATTCTTGGATCGCAGTCACAGCCGAGGACCAGCTGGCCGGATTGCCGATCTGAATCGCCGTGGCCACAGTGTGCGGCTGCTCGACAACCTTGCCCAGCACAATCGGAGCCGCCCCCGCCGCCTGAACTCCCATCATGCGGGGAAGCTTGGCAATTTGATTGGCCTGGCGGTATTCGCGATAGCCCCTCCAGTAGGCAGTAATGTTCCCAGCATTGCCTACTGGCAGCACGTGGAGATTCGGAGCCTCACCAAGCTGATCGCAGACTTCGAATGCGGCAGTCTTCTGCCCCTCGATGCGGAAGGGATTCAAGGAATTCACCAACTCGATATGATAGGCGGCTGAAAGATCCTTGACCAACGTCAAGGCTTGATCGAAATTTCCTTCGATTTGAATCACCGTCGCTTGGTGCATCATTGCTTGGGAAAGTTTCCCCATCGCAATTTTCCCAGCTGGGATCAAGACGTAGACGGCCAACCCTGCGTGGGCCCCATAGGCGGCCGCCGACGCGGACGTATTGCCGGTAGAGGCGCACATGACGGCTCGCGCGCCGTTCTCCGCCGCTTTCGACATGGCCAGCGTCATGCCGCGATCTTTGAAAGAACCGGTGGGATTCATCCCCTCGAACTTAAGATACAGATCGATGCCCGGCGCGATCGCCTTGGCCAGCCGCGCGGCACGAATCAGCGGCGTATTGCCCTCTGCTAAGCTGATGATCGGAGTCTTCTCCGACACCGGTAGAAACTTGCGATATTCTTCAATGATGCCGCGCCAGCGATTCATTCGATCACTTGCCTGTCACTCGTCTTTGCCTTCCACCCGAATCAGCGTCGCCGGTTCGGACACAAAGGGTTTGCGGTTGATCTCGCAGAGTGCGGTCTGTATGTCACGCTCTTGGGCCATATGCGTCTTGATAACCACCGGCACCGTTTGCTCTTCCCGGCGTCCCTGCTGCAGCATCGAGGAGATACTGATTCCGCAGCGGCCCAATTCTCCAGCGATTTGCGCCAAGACCCCGGGACGGTCCACCACCATGAATCGCAGATAGTAGAGCGAACTGATCTCCTCCATCGGTTTCATGCGCAGCGGCCGCCGCTGGTCCTGTTGGAACGACGCGGGAGGCACTCGTCCGACCGCGCCTTTGAGCAGATTCCGTCCGATGGCGATCACGTCGCTCACCACAGCGCTTCCTGTCGGCATCGAGCCGGCCCCCCGGCCATAGAACACCACGTCCCCGACCGCATCGCCAACCAATTGGATTGCGTTGTAGACCCCCTCAACTTGCGCGAGAGGGGAGCGCGAGGGCAACATCGTGGGGTGCACGCGGGCTTCTACCTCACCGTCCACGAGCTTGGCAATGCCCAGAAGCTTGATGGTAAAGCCAAACTGTTTCGCATAGGCGATGTCGGTCGGCGTGATGTGGGTAATCCCTTCCGTGTAGATCTCTTTGAAATTCACGGGCGTGCCATAGGCAAGGTTTACCAAAATCGCAAGTTTGTGCGCCGAATCGATGCCCTCCACGTCGAAGGCGGGGTTCGCCTCAGCATACCCGGCTTGCTGCGCATCGTTGAGCACGGCTTCGAAACTATGGCCGTCATGTGTCATCCGAGACAGAATGTAATTCGATGTGCCGTTGATAATACCGTAAATGGATTGGAGCGTATTACCCACCAGCCCTTCCGTCAGCGCCCGAATGACAGGGATACCCCCACCCACGCTAGCCTCGAATCCCACATCCACACCCTTGCGCGACGCAGCCTCGAAAATCTCCTCTCCATGAAGCGCTAATAGAGCCTTGTTGGCCGTGATCACGTGTTTGCCGGCGGCGATCGCCTCGAGGATGACCCGTTTGGCAATGTCGTAGCCGCCGATCAATTCGATGACGATATCGACAGCGGGATCGTTGAGCACCTGCTTCACGTCGGTCGTCAAGACACCGGGAGGAAGTGACAGGCCACGGTCTCGTGTGATGTCGAGGTCCGCGATGCGGATCAGCTCGATCGGCACCCCGACATGGCGGCGAATGAGCGCGGCCTTGTCGAGCAGCACTTTCGCCGTTCCGGTGCCCACCGTGCCGAACCCGATAATGCCGACTCCGATACGGGATGTCATTCTTCGGCTCCATGGAGCTTCAGCGCTTTCCGGATGCCCCTGACGGCCTGACGGGTGCGATGCTCGTTCTCCACCAACCCGAAGCGCACATATTCATCGCCGCCTTCGCCGAAACCGATCCCCGGCGATACCGCGACTTTTGCTTCCTTGAGCAGCAGCTTTGAAAATTCCAGCGAACCCATGTGGCGATAGGGCAGGGGGATGCGGGCCCACACAAACATCGTGGCCAATGGCTTGGCCACGTTCCACCCGATGCGATTCAGCCCGCCGACCAGCACATCGCGCCGTTTCTGATAGCGCAGGACCGTCTCTTTGACACAGTCCTGCGGCCCGTTGAGTGCAATCACGCTGGCGATCTGAACTGGTTGGAAAATCCCATAGTCCAGATAGCTCTTGATCTTCGCCAGCGCCCCCACTACCTCGCGATTGCCCATACAAAACCCCACGCGCCATCCCGGCATGTTGTAGGCCTTGGAGAGGGTGTAGAACTCTACCCCGACGTCCTTTGCACCGGGGACTTGAAGAAAGCTCGGCGCCTTGTAACCATCGAATACCAGGTCAGCATAGGCCAGATCATGAATGACGATAACGTTGTGTTCCTTGGCAAAAGCAACGATCTTTTTGAAGAATCCCAGATCCACGACGGCCGTCGTTGGATTGTGCGGAAAATTGATGACGAGGATCTTCGGCCGTGGAAACGTCTGGCGATAGACTCGTGTGAGATCTTCAAAAAAATCGTTATCCTGATGCAGTTCGATCCCACGAACCTCGCCACCCGCGATGATGAAACTGTACATATGAATTGGGTAGGTCGGGGTCGGCGTCAACACTACGTCGCCGGGACCGATCATGGCCAAAGCCAGGTGTGCCAGACCCTCTTTCGATCCGATCGTCACGATCGCTTCTGTTTCCGGGTCTAAATCGACATCGTAGTTGCGTTTGTACCACCCACAGATCGCATAGCGCAGTTTGGTAATTCCGCGCGACGCGGAGTAGCGATGATTCTTCCCCTTGCGGGCCGCCTCGATCATCTTGTCGACGATGTGGGACGGCGTCGGCTGGTCGGGATTCCCCATGCCGAAATCGATGATATCCTCACCATGTTGCCGAGCGTCGAGCTTGAGCGATTGTACCTGCGCGAAGACATACGGAGGGAGTCGTTTGATTCGATAAAACCCATCGCCCAGCCCCATAACCGCTCCCTGGCTTGTTTGATAGATGCGAACCGTTTTCTCGGTCCCCTATTCTGATCACAGCTCTCCAGGGGCTATCGAGATGGGTCTATTGTAATGGAGGGCCCTGACCGAGTCAATTTGCCTTGTGATTCTGTGGGGTTCTGAATCCTTGCTCTCGGGCACCTTTGCACCTATTCAGCTCACGACCGAAGGAGTTCGACCTTGCTCCCCCTCCCGGCTTTCTGTTACTAATAGATCCCAATTCCACATCATTTCGTTGTCCTGTTTTCCTCGGCACCCAGAGAGAGCTGAAGGGAGAATCAGTGGCCCGGCTTGGCGTCAATATCGATCATGTCGCGACGTTGCGGCAGGCACGGGGAGAGAACGACCCGGACCCTCTAGCCGCGGCCATCCTCGTCGAACTGGCCGGGGCAGATGGACTGGTCGTCCATCTGCGCGAAGACCGCCGGCATATCCAAGACCGAGACCTCCGGCTCTTGCGCGAAATTCTCCGCACCAAACTCGATCTGGAAATGGCTGCAGATGACACCATGGCGAAGATCGCACTCACGGTGAAACCGGATCTCGTCACGCTGGTCCCGGAGAAACGGCAGGAACTCACCACGGAGGGCGGGCTGGACGTTGCCGGCCAGCGCGATCGTATCGAGGGTATCATTACGTTGCTGCACAACGGTGGGATTCCCGTCAGCCTCTTCGTCGAGCCAGATCTCACTCAGATCAAGGCCGCGCACAAAGTTTCCGCGGATTTCGTTGAGCTACACACCGGCCGCTATGCGAATGCGAGCCGCTCCAAAGAGACCGATGCCGAATTCGAGGCCATCACCCAGGCGGCGAAGTTCGCGTACAAGCTGGGGATCGGCGTCAATGCGGGCCACGGGTTGAATTACCGTAATGTGAAACGCCTGACGCATATTCCTGAAATCGTCGAATACAACATCGGGCATAGCATCATTGCGCGGGCCGTACTGGTTGGCCTCAAGCAAGCTGTGAAAGAAATGAAAGCCTTGCTCGGTTAACGCTATCGGCCACTGAATCTGCCTGTTCATCATCCTCGGTTCACCATGACGAAAATCATCACCGGCACACAGATGCAGCAGCTAGATCGCCGCACGATCGGCGAAGCCCGCATCCCGGCAAAAGTGCTGATGGAGCGAGCCGGCTCAGGCCTTGTGGCCTGTCTTGAACAAGCCTTTGGTTCCGCACAGGGAAAGCATATGATGATCCTCTGCGGAAAAGGTAATAACGGCGGCGATGGGCTTGTCGCGGCCCGGTTACTCCACCGCCGCCGGGCACGGGTCCAGGTCTTCATGATGTCGCCCGCCTCCGAATTAAGCCCTGACGCTGCCGTGATGTACCGGCAATTCATCCGCACGGCGGGCAAGTCTGCCGTGCACCTCTATGCCTCCAAAAGCCACATGTCCCCGCTGCTCCGTGAAAGTGACCTCATCATCGATGCGCTGTTAGGAACCGGCCTCTCCTCCGATGTTACTGGGCGTTACGCCGACGCGATCGACAGTATCAATGAAGCGGGACGCCTAGTCGTGGCCGCCGACCTTCCATCGGGCCTTCATGCCGATACCGGTGCTATTCTCGGTCGAGCCGTCCGAGCCTCACTGACCGTGACGTTCGGGCTCCCGAAATTGGGGCTCTATCAGTATCATGGGATCGATCTTGCCGGATCGATCAACCTTGTTGATATCGGAATTCCTACAGCCTACATCGAGGCTGTCACAAGCCACACAACCCTGATGACGCCGGCCTCCGTACGCGCCGTTCTCCCAGCACGTAGGCCCGTGAGCCACAAAGGCACGTTTGGCCATGTCGGTATTATCGCGGGCTCCGTGGGCAAGACCGGCGCAGCGGCTATGACCGCCAAGGCCGCGCTTCGCATCGGAGCCGGTCTCGTCACCGTTGCCGCCCCCGCCGGCGTCAACGACGTATTGGAATCAAAGCTGCTGGAGGCCATGACAATCCCGATGCCGGACACAAAAGCACGGACCTTTTCTCGGTTAGCACTTGACCGGTTGAAAACCTTCATCGCCGCTCGAACCGCCGTGGCGATTGGCCCCGGACTCTCCACCCACCCGGAAACAGTCGAATTGGTTCAAGCGTTGATGAAAGATCTTGATCGGCCGGCCGTCCTGGATGCTGATGCGCTCAATGCGCTGGCCGGACGTGCCTCGGTGTTGACCGCGTGCAAGACCCCGCCGATCCTCACGCCTCATCCTGGAGAAATGGCTCGACTAGAAACCAATGCCACCCCCCAGAGCATCAACGCGGATCGCATCGGGACCGCTGTTCGGTTTGCACGGGAACGAGGAACGTTCGTCGTGCTGAAAGGTGCCAGGACCGTCGTGGCCAGGCCGGATGGAGCGGCGGCCATCTGTCCCACAGGTAATCCAGGCATGGCCACGGCCGGCACAGGCGACGTCTTGACTGGAATCATCGTTGGGCTGCTGGCGCAAGGGTTGACATCCTGGGAAGCGGCCTGCGCGGGCACCTATCTGCATGGGTACGCTGGGGACCTGGCTACGGCTGACAAGGGACAAGTAGGACTCATTACCGGAGATGTGATTGAGCAGATACCTTATGCCCTTAAGACCATCCAGCAAGCCTAGTCAGCTACCTTCCGGCCCCGTTCAAGTCACACGACAATCGAAGGCGTCATGCCGTCCGTCGGCCGAGCTCCTTGAGTTGGTCCTCTCATCCCACTCCCAGACCGAACGCCTTGGACACATCATCGGCTCTATGTTTACCGGTGGAGAGGTGCTCGCGTTGATCGGTTCACTCGGCGCTGGCAAGACCGCCTTGGTCCGAGGTATTGCCGCGGGCCTCGACGTGCCGCCGGAATCAGTCAGTAGTCCCACCTTCGTCTTGGTCCATGAATATTACGGCCGAGTCCCCCTGGTTCATATCGATCTCTATCGGTTGCGTACCGTCACGGAAGCCGAATCGATCGGGCTGGACGACTATCGTGCCGGCTCGATGGTTGTCGCTATCGAGTGGGCCGACCGATTTCCCGAATGGCTCCCTGCGGACAGACTGGAGGTGCAGTTGGCCCACCGGACCCTGACGACACGGGGCGCACTGGTCACGGCGCAAGGCCCCCGATCGGCCACGCTCTTGACTCGGATCATACGAGCCTGGCAGGTAGTCAGCCGTGCATCAGTATCACGGAAACCCGCGCACCCTGCTCGGAGAAGGAATTCGGCTCGATGATTCGATTGATTCTCGTCGGCATCCTCTTACTCCTCTCCCTGGCGTTCTTTCTCCAAAACCAGGAACAAAAGGTCACGCTCCGGTACTTCTTCGGATTGCTCGAAGCGTCAACCCCCGTCTACAAGCCCATCATGGCCGGCTTTGTCGTCGGACTCTTGGTCGCGGGCCTCTTGCTCTTTCCGCCGTGGATCCACGGTCGCATTGAACTGCGGCGTAAAACGAAAGCCCTGCAGGAAGCTGATGTCGACCTGGAACGCCTCCGCCAATCGCTCGAAAAAGCCACCGACCGGACCGCCACCCCCGCGTCATCCGAATCACCGCAGAGTTTCGCCGATGACTAATTTGAATGCGAGCCCCCTCATGCGCCAGTATCGCGACATCAAGCGGGGTTATCCGCAAGCGATCCTGTTTTTCCGGGTCGGCGATTTCTACGAGATGTTCTATGAGGACGCTCAGGAAGCCTCCCGGCTCCTATCCATCACGCTCACGTCCCGAGACAAACAGAGTCCGGACCCCGTTCCGCTTTGCGGCGTCCCCTATCATGCCGCGACCGGCTATATCGCCAAACTCCTTAAAGCCGGACAAACCGTCGCACTCTGCGAACAGGTTGAAGATCCCAAGCTTGCTAAGGGGTTGGTACGCCGCGAAGTGGTCCGGCTGTACACGCCAGGCACGCTGGTCGAGACGGAATTCCTTTCTCCAGTTGAATCCAGCCACCTCGCAGCCCTATCGTTCCGTCCATCGGCATCTGGATCGGCCCTGATCGGACTGGCAGCGCTCGAAGTCTCGACGGGCGAGTTCTGGGCGATAGAGTTCAGCGGGGCACTAGCCGAATCGCGCATCCTGGATGAATTGACCAGGCTCGACCCACGCGAAGTCTTGTATCCCGTCGGATTACCGCCACACACCGCCGCATGGCTCAACCAGATCACAGACACTCGGCTGTGTGCGCGTCCGGCCGATTCGTTCGAGTACGACAAGAACAGACAGATGCTGGAAAACCAGTTCCGCGTGCAGACACTCGATGGGTTCGGATGCCGAGAACTGACAGTCGGCCTTGAGGCTGCCGGGGCAGTGCTGGGCTATTTCCGGGAAACTCAGCCGGCTGTACCGCTTGACCACATTCGCCGTCTCTACGTCCGCCAGATCGGCGATGCCATGAATCTGGACGGCATCACGATTCGAGATCTTGAACTCTTGAAACCCATGACATCGGCGGATGGTCGATCGGACTCGCCATCCTCCACCCTGGCATCCGTGCTGGATCGCGCTGTCACGGTTATGGGTAGCCGGCTGCTACGGCAGTGGCTGGTCAGACCCTTGATTCATTGTGTCCCCATCCAAGCGCGACTGGATGCGGTTGGAGAGCTGAAGGACCGGCAGCAGATACGAGTCGCCTTGCGAGCAGCATTGCGAAACGTGCAAGACATGGCACGGTTGGGCAGCCGCATTGTGTTGGGGTATGCCGGCCCGCGTGAACTGCTCGCACTCAAACACTCCCTGGCCGCTTTGCCTGAAGTCGGCACGCATCTCCAGTCACTTGAGAACCGCCTGTGCGCCGAGATCCGTTCGTCGTGGGATGACGGACGCGACATGTTCGAGATCATCGAGCAATCCATTCATCCCGACGCACCGCTGGTCGTGCGTGACGGTCACGTCATCAAAGAGGGATACCATGCCGGCATTGACGAGCTGTGCAAGACCTCCAAGGAAGGGAAACTCTGGATCGCAGGGCTCGAGAATCAAGAGCGGGAGCGCACCGGGATCGACTCACTCAAGGTCCGCTACAACCAGGTGTTCGGCTACTACATTGAAGTGACGAAAGCCAATCTGACGCGCGTCCCGTCCGACTATATTCGCAAACAAACGCTCGCCAACGCCGAGCGCTATATGACCGTCGAATTGAAAGAACTTGAAGAACGTGTCACCGGAGCCGACGCTAAGCTGTTGGCACTTGAGCAGGAGGTCTTCGCCGATGTCAGAAACCGTCTCGCCCGGGAAATTCAGCGCCTGGACGCGATCGCGCGAGCTCTCGCGGTGATCGATGTCGTAGCCGGCCTCGCCGAGACCGCGGCGCTGAATCAATACACCAGGCCTATCGTCAATGAATCCGGCATGATCTCTATCCGTGACGGCCGCCATCCGGTTGTTGAACGGCTTCGCGACACATCATTCGTGCCCAATGACACGGAGCTAGATACTGAGGGCCAGCGCCTGGTGATCTTGACCGGTCCCAACATGGCAGGGAAAAGTACCTATCTTCGACAGGTTGCGCTGATCGTGCTGATGGCACAGATCGGGAGCTTTGTCCCTGCGGCTGATGCGCGAATTGGGTTGGTCGACCGTATTTTTACCCGTGTGGGCGCTTCCGACAATTTGGCCAGAGGCCTCAGCACGTTCATGGTGGAGATGGTGGAAACGGCAAACATCTTAAACAGCGCAACCTCGCGCAGCTTGATTCTGCTGGATGAAATCGGGCGCGGGACCAGCACCTACGACGGGCTCAGTATTGCGTGGGCAGTGGCAGAACATATTCATGATCGGACCCGTATCGGCGCCCGTACATTATTCGCCACGCATTATCATGAACTAGCCCAGTTGGAGCGGCAGCGAGATGGAATCGCAAACTATCGGGTTGCCGTCCACGAGCGGGATGGCGAAATCGTGTTTCTCCGGAAGATCATGGCGGGAGGAGCGGATCGCAGCTATGGCATTCATGTTGCCAAACTGGCGGGGATCCCTGATAGTGTCATTGAACGGGCGGGCTCAGTGCTGGCCCAGTTAGAACAACCAGACTCTTCAGTCAGAGAGCCACTCCTCGATCAGCCGAAGGAATTGACTCCATCCCTCACTCCTCCCCTTCCTCAGCCTCACCCCCTGATTGAGGAAGTCAAACAGATCGACTTGTTTTCAATGACGCCTCTCGATGCCCTTAACCGTCTAGCAGAATGGCAGCGCAGGGCTCAGACGGATGAATCGCAGCGCTCGTAGCGACGAAGGATTTCGCGCAGCACTCCGGAAACAACAAAGGCGGCGCTCCGATCGGAGGCGCCGCCTTTGTGCTACCGGTCCGTGCGTTCAGTGAGCGCGATTGTACTTCGAAGTCCAGGGGATCAATCCACCAAGAGCCTTGCCACCCGGAGCCATGACATCGTATTGCATGCCTGGCTCTCCCGCCGGAGCGTCGTTCTGCGCGGTCTTGGCCATCGCACAGCCTGATTCAAACTCGTGCTTGCCCGCGCATTCCTTAAAACGAAGTCCGGCAATGCTCAACGGCTTGCCGATGGAGCCGGAGATTTCGGGAAGTTTCTTGATCGAAGAAATCACCCGATGGTTCTGCTCAGTTTCCACGGCAATGAACTCGATCAGATCCGTGGTGCTACCCGGAGGCACCTCCTTGGCGGCAGTCGGTCCTGAATGAGGACGGCCCATCTTCTTCAAATCTTCCCACGCTCCCTTCTCGGCATAAAACTTCAGGGTCTTACCCGGATGGGACTTTTGCCACCACAATCCGCTTTCAGCGTTGCCGCCATAGACAGCCACATTGATCCAGACCGCTTCATCGTAGGGATCCAGCACGATCACCCGGCCCTGAATCGTCGTGGGCTTGCTCATATCTCCCCATTCAAACCGCTCTTGGAACGATTCAATCGCCAACGTGGTGGATGCGACACCGGCGACCAGCGCCATGGCCGCGAGGGCGATTCCACCTTGCTTCTTCAGCGTCATCATCACGTCCTCCTTCAACGCATTCAAGAGTGAAAATTGATGGGGACTACTCTTTGATCACTTTGAAACCGGTGATGGTCCGGCCATCCAAGGTCACTTCCATGGCGACGAGTTCCTGGGAGGCCTTGATAATCTGATCCATCAAGGCTTTATCCTTCACCGCGAGACGGACGGTCGTCGCAGCATGGTACCATCCCGAATAAGCACCATTCTTCTCGGTCCCGCCGGTGAATCCCCACGCACAGCACGTGAGTAAAGGATCCGGCGGCTTGACATCGATCATCGTGGACGAGCGGCCACCGTTGGCTCCTGAGGCCGGCTCTCCGCTATTCCAAAATTGTATGCCGAACAGCAATTCCCCGTCGGGATTATCGGCCCACTGCGACCAGACACGCCCTTGCAGCGTCTTGATCGCTTCGGCCTTGAGTAACTTTCCGCCCGCAATCGCTTCAGCAGCTCCCCCTCCTGCCTTGGCACCGCCTTCATCAGCTGACACAAATCCGGCCTGGGATAACCCGAGCATCAAGAACGCGGTGGCAGCTAGTACAACTTGCCTCTTCATACCTCGTCCCTCCTTACGTAACAGACAATAAACCGGTCAAGCACAACTTCACCCTGACGAACAAGATCGTTCATCTAAGGATGATTACGGCTATAGCAATCAAATTACGTTGTGACGTAAGTCTCATAGTGGATTGTTCTCGTCGTTTAATTATGGTTTTCCAAGACTACAGGCCTTGATCGACACTGCACTCAAGACCGATAACCGAGAAACGGTACTGAAACCACCATTTTATGTCAAGAAAATGTTTCCCAACCGCTCAAACTGTTCACACTATGCGGCCAGAAGATTAAAGAAATCAATTTGTTGCGTTAGAGCTTGGGTGGACGCTTGGCACAACCCATCTGGCATAATCCTGCTCTGAGAACAGAGGGCTATTGCATGGCCTTCACAGCGGCAATCTGTGAGGACGAAAGTGGGCCCAATCCGGTGATCGCCATTGTTTCCGGTGCGAACAATTCCTGCGTCACCCGGGCGACTTGTTGCTCCGTGACGGCATCGATATCCGAGAGCATTTCTTCCAAAGTTGTATGCGCTCCGGTAATCAGCTCGTCCTTCGCCAACTTGTTCATACGGCTGTGGGAATTTTCCAAACTCAGCATCAAACTGCCCTTCATTTGCTCCTTGGTTCGCGTGAGCTCCTCACGTTTGATCCCGCGCTTCGCCATCTGTCTGACCTCACGCCGAATCAGATCCAGCACACGCTCTACTTCACGCGCGCGAGTGCCCGCATAAATCGTGACCGTGCCGCCGTCCGAATAACCAGACAAAAATGAATAGATTGAGTAGGCCAATCCCCGCTTTTCACGCACTTCCTGAAAGAGGCGGGAGCTCACGCTTCCCCCCAGCACACTGTTCAGCACATACGCCGCATACCGGTCTTTGTGCCCGGCGGGAAGACCCTTGAGCCCTACACAGAGATGAACTTGCTCCAACGGTTTTTGTTGCAATCGCACACCGCCGCACACATCCGCCGGCCACCGTTTGCGAGATTCGGCGCGTACGCTCGCACGACGGGCACCAAACGTGCGGGCCATGGTCCGTTCGAGCCGGCGCCGATCGAAATTACCCGCGACAGCCAGCACCATTTCCTGCGGACGGTAGTGCGTGTTGATATAGTCGAAGAGATCTTGTCGACGCAGCCGGGCGATCGTCTTGGCCTGTCCAAGAATGGGCCGGCTCAGGGGATGCCGCCCCATGACGAGTCCTGCATGAAGTTCCTGGACCAAGTCCTCAGGATCATCCTGCACCATGCGGATTTCTTCGAGCACGACTTGCTTTTCTTTTGTGATTTCTTTCGGTCCCAAACGGGAGTGATGTAAGAGGTCTGCGAGCAGATCCAGTGCTTTCGGCAAATGCTGGTCGAGCACCTTGACGTAGAATGTGGTCGTTTCGCGCGTAGTGAAGGCGTTCATCTCACCACCGAGCGCATCGATCTCGCGGGAGATGTCCGTGGCCGACCGAATGGCCGTCCCCTTGAAGAACATATGCTCAATGAAGTGGGAGTATCCCGCTTGCTCAGGACTTTCGTCCCGGGATCCGGCATTGACCCACATACCGACGGTGACGGACTTGAGCGTCGGAATCTGCTCGGTAACCAAGCGGACGCCGTTGTCGAGAACGATTTTATGATACAAGGGGATTACCCTTCCGCGGAGTCCTTGGCCCCACTCGCAGCCGGTGCCGGCAACACTTCCTTCCGGCTGAGCCGAATTTTGCCCTGCCTGTCGATCTCCAACACCTTCACAAGAATCTGATCGCCTTCGGCCACTTCATCGGACACGGCCTTGACCCGATGATGCGCGAGCTGCGAGATGTGCACCAGCCCATCGGTACCTGGCAAGACTTCGACGAATGCGCCGAAATCCATGATTTTCCTGACCGTACCCGTATAGATCTTGCCGACCTCGACTTCCTCTGTCAGCCGGCTGATGATGTCTTTGGCTTTCTGCAGCGACTCGCCGTCGGATGAGGCGATGGTGACGATGCCCGTATCCTCAACATTGATCTTGACGCCAAAATCAGCCTGGATGCCACGGATGGTTTTCCCACCCTGGCCGATAATGTCGCGAATTTTGTCCTGCTTGACCTTCATCGTGTAGATCCGAGGCGCGAACGGCGACAGATCGGTCCGTGCACCCGTGAGGGCCTTGGCCATATGCCCTAAAATGTGGAGACGGCCCAACCGGGCTTGTTCCAACGCCTGTTGCATGAGGGCTGTCGTGATCCCACTGATCTTGATGTCCATCTGCAACGCCGTGACGCCATTTTTGGTTCCGCACACCTTGAAATCCATGTCGCCCAAATGGTCTTCAAGCCCGAGAATGTCGGACAGAATCATCACACGCTCATCCTCCTTGATGAGCCCCATGGCGATGCCGGCAACCGGCTCCTTAATCGGCACACCCGCATCCATCATGGCCAGCGTGCCCCCGCAGACCGTCGCCATGGAGGACGACCCATTCGACTCCAGAATTTCCGACACGAGACGCAGTGTGTAGGGAAAGGCGTCCTTGCCAGGAATGACCGGCTTCAAAGCTCGTTCCGCCAGTGCCCCATGGCCCACCTCTCGCCGGCCGGGAGACCGAAGCGGCCTCGCCTCACCCACGCTGAACGGCGGAAAATTGTAATGGAGCATGAACGTTCTAGTGTATTCCCCCTCCAGCGCGTCGATGCGCTGTTCATCGTCAGTAGTACCCAAAGTGACGACGGCAAGGCTCTGCGTTTCACCGCGCGTGAAAACCGCGGAACCATGTGTGCGCGGCAACACTCCCACTTCGCAGGTAATCGGGCGAATGTCAGTCGGTCCGCGTCCATCCGCGCGCGAGCCCTTTTCCAGAATCATGTTCCGGACTTCCGTGTATTCTAAACCATGGAAGACAATCTTGATGTGCCGCTCGCTTGTGGGCTGATCCAGATTCTTGAACTTCGCCACCGCCTCCGCCATGACCTGATCCAATCGCTCCTGGCGCGCAGTCTTATTGGGGATCATGATCGCATCGCGGATTGGCTGGGCGACCATGGCTTTCACCTGTGCCGCCAGAGTGGAATCGATCGATTCAGCCTTCACTTCGCGCTTCTTATTCCCAACCTTCTTTGCCAATTCATTGATCTTAGCGACGATCTTCTTGATCTCGACATGCGCCAGCTCAAGCGCCTGAAGCATGATGGCCTCCGACAACTCGTTGGCTCCCGCCTCAACCATCATGACGGCATCCGAGGTCCCCGCCACGACTAGATGCAATTCACTCTTGGCCATGGTCTCAAGATCGGGGTTGACGACAAATTGCCCATTCACTCGACCGATCTTGACGCCGGCCACTGGCCCCTGGAAAGGAATATTCGAGATGGCCAAGGCAGCCGACGCTGCGGTGATGCCAATGACGTCGGACAAACCGGTCTTGTCGACGGAGAGGACCGACGCAATCACCTGTGTTTCAAAGTAATAGTTTTCGGGAAACAGCGGCCGCAACGGGCGATCAATCAGGCGGCTGGTGAGTACTTCTTTCTCGGACGGCCGTCCTTCCCGCTTGAAGTAACCACCAGGAATCTTGCCGGCGGCATAAGTCTTCTCCTGATAATCGACCGTCAACGGAAGAAAATCAGTGCCCGGCTTTGCGGTCTGTGCGGATACGGCAGTTGCCAAGATAACCGTCTCGCCGTACGAGGCCCAGATCGCTCCATCCGCCTGCTTGGCGATGCGGCCGGTTTCCAGCCGGAGCGGGCGCCCCGCGATGTCGAGTTCAACAGTATGTACCATCTCTGGTCTCCTTCTCGTGAGTCCCACAGATGCCCACAGAGATAGGCTCATTAAGTCGTGCTGAGTGTCGAGTCTTGAGTGCTGAGTCGACCGAAAAAATCAAAAACTCAGTCCTTATCACTCACACCTGCTCCCGTTGAGCCTATGTCCGTGTTCACCTGTGTGACGGGTGATTTTTGCGCCGCGCGCGGACACGCACAGCCGCATGCAGCCGGCTTACTTACGGATACCGAGACGATCGATCACCGCCCGATACCGCGCATCGTTGATGCCGCGGAGATAATCCAGCAACCGCCGGCGCCGTCCCACCAATTGCAACAATCCGCGCCGCGAGTGATGGTCCTTTTTGTGTGTCTTGAAGTGTTCGGTCAGATACGTAATGCGGGTGGTCAACACTGCAATCTGGACCTCCGGCGACCCTGAGTCCGTCTCATGACGCCGATGCTGCGTGATCAATACTGTCTTCGCTTCTTTGAGTAACGCCATAATCTGCTCCTCTTCCTAGTTCAATTCAGCGATTCATTCTCGGCTAATACTTTACGAATTCTGACGAGATCGGCAGTCTTCCCACCATACACACCAATCGCAAGCAACCGGCCTTCCCTATCAAGTAGACGGATCGAGACCGGCCCACTTGAGGAGATCAACTGCTCGGTCCCGGCAGGAGACACCGCGCCTCCGTGTAAGACCAACCGGGCCTGCTCATCGGTCACGGTCATGGCCGGTAACCGGTCCAGCGCCCGATTCAGCGGAATCAGGTGCCGTGGCAATGTCCCGATGGCCACCTGATCGGCAACCTGATCAACCGTGAGTGCCTGTTCGACGAAGAGAGGGCCCACGCGACAGCGCTCGAGTGCAGCGAGATGGCCCCCAACTCCTAACGCTTGACCGATATCAGCACACAGGGTTCTAATGTAGGTACCCTTTGAACACACCACGCGCAGAGTCACATCCCGGCCATCAACGGCAAGAATATCCAGTTCATGCACGATGATAGGCCGGTCCGCCCGCTCAACCGTCTCACCGGCCCTCGCTGCTTTGTAGAGCGGCCGTCCTCCGACTTTCACAGCCGAATACATCGGCGGCACCTGCCGCTGCGGGCCACGAAACCGACCAAGCACCTCGCGCAGCGCTTCTTCGCGAACCACCGTCGGATCCGCTCGTGTGAGCACTTTGCCGGTCAAGTCCTGGGTATCGGTGGTTTCACCCAGTCGCAACACCGCACGGTATTCCTTATCCCAATCGACCAAATACTCCGCCACACGCGTCGCGCGCCCGACTAACACCGGCAAGACTCCGGTCGCCGCCGGGTCCAGCGTGCCCGCATGGCCGACCTTCACTCCACCCAACAGGCCGCGTATCTTGGCAACGACATCGTGGGAGGTCCAACCCGCTTCCTTGCTCACCACGAGCACCCCCTCAACCACGGCGGTTCGTTGGCTCATGTGTGTCACGGTACCCATATCGGCCTATGATTTCGACCCTGCTTGATCCAAAACATCCGGAACATTCGACGGCGGCGTTGCACCCTCCGGTTCGACGTGCTCGTGCAACACCTCCAGCAATCGCATGATGCGATCCCCGCGCAGACCGCTGACATCTTTTTTGAACCTCACTTCAGGCAAATATCGTAACGTGAGACGCCGGCCCAATTCTGCCCGCACGAATCCGCTGGCCTTGGACAACCCGGCAAATATCTCCTGCTCGGCCTGCCCCGTCTCCATCGTCGTGACAAAGACATGAGCGATACGCAAATCCGCCGTCATCTCAACCCCCGTCACCGTCACTGAATGCACGCGCGGGTCCTTGATCTTCCGCATCAAAATATCCGCGACTTCCATCCGAATTTGATCGGCCACTCGGTCGGCACGCTTGTAGGTCATCTTGGGCATGCGTGGATCCGTTACTTTGATGAGGCCGGTGACGAGCATCATGCCGCCTCTACAACAATTCCAACCTGGTTCGGACGACTTCAATCACGGGCACGCCTTTAATCACATGCAACGCCTGCTCCAGCACGTGACTGGCGTGGCCCCCTCGTTCGCCACACACACCATCTCCAACACCGTCTTCTGCCACAGATCGTGTCCGTCCACTTCGGCCATCGACACATTGAACTTTCCGTGCAGCTGGTCTTTCGGGCTATGGAGCACCTACCGCTTATCCTTAAGCGACTGGCTTTCCCCGATAAACAGTTCGACGGTACAGACACCGACCACCATGTCCGCCCCGCATCCGCTCAGAGCTTCGTGGCAATCTTATCAATCGCGTACGCCTCGATAATATCGCCGGCCTTCACATCGTTGAAGTTTTCGATGCTCAAGCCGCACTCGTAACCTTGCTGCACTTCACGCACATCGTCCTTGAACCGCCGTAGCGAAGCCAGCTTGCCCTGGTAGACCACGACATTGTCCCGGATCACGCGCACACCGGCGCTGGTGCGAGGAATCATGCCGTCGATGACGTATGACCCAGCCACGGCTCCCGCCTTGGGAATCATGAACACCTGCCGTACCTCGGCCCGCCCCAGCGTACGTTCCTTGAGCGTCGGCTCGAGCAATCCTTCCATCGCAGCCTTAATGTCGGCAATGGCGTCATAAATGACCGTATACAAACGGATATCAACTCCTTGCTGCTCTGCCAACGAAGCCGCTTTCGGCTCAGGCCGAATGTTGAACCCGATGATAATGGCACGCGACGCAGCGGCCAGCAGCACGTCGGACTCCATGACGCCGCCCACGCCGTTATGGATGACTCGTAGCTTGACGGCGTCCGTTGAGAGCTTTTCCACCGCGCCGACCAAAGCTTCAGACGATCCTTGCACATCGGCTTTAATGACGATGGCCAGCTCCTTAACTGATCCTTCTTGAATCTTTGCGAAGAGATCGTCGAGCGACACCTTGGCAGGATCACCCAGTTCAGCGGCCCGCCGTTTCTGCGTCCGTTCTTCGGCAATCTCCCGAGCGACTCGTTCATCCAACACCACTTGGAAGATATCGCCGGCGGACGGCACGTCTGGCAACCCAAGCACTTCTACCGGGATAGACGGACCAGCTTGGGGTACTTTCGCACCCCGATCGTCGATCAGTGCCCTGACTCGGCCACTGTGCGTGCCGACCACATACACATCGCCCACCTTCAGCGTGCCGCTTTGAACGAGGACGGTTGCCACGGGGCCACGGCCGCGCTCAACCTTGGCTTCAACGACAGTTCCCTTGGCCAGCCGGTGAGGATCGGCTTTCAATTCCAGCACTTCGGATTGCAGCAGGATCATCTCGAGCAGGGTATCGAGTCCAATCTTTTGTCTGGCAGACACTTCCACCATGATCGTGTCACCGCCCCACGCTTCGGAAATGAGCCCGTGTTCGGACAGCGCATTCTTCACCCGATCAGGATTCGCCTCCGGTTTATCAATCTTGTTCATCGCCACGATGATGGGGACACCGGCCGCTTTGGCGTGGTGAATCGCTTCGATCGTCTGCGGCATGACACCATCGTCCGCAGCCACAACTAAAATGACGAGATCGGTGACTTTCGCACCGCGCGCGCGCATCGATGTGAACGCTTCATGGCCCGGCGTATCGAGAAATGTCACCTGCTTCCCGCACACCGGCACCGTATAAGCACCGATATGTTGCGTGATGCCTCCGGCTTCTCCTTCAGCCACTTTTGTTTGCCGAATAGCGTCGAGCAGCGAGGTTTTGCCATGATCGACGTGGCCCATGATTGTGACGATGGGTGGGCGCGGCTCTGGCCGTGTTTCCCCGCTGATGTCGATCGCGGCTTGCAGCAATTCCTCGCCGCCTTTTTCCACCGCCACCTCGATCTTCACCCCGCTCTCTTCCGCGAAAATCAAGGCGGCGTCCAGATTCATCGGTTGATTGAAGGTGCGCATTTGGCCCATCTCCATCAACTTGCAGATGATGTCCGCCGGCCGCTGGCCGATGGATTCGGCAAACTCCTTGACCGTTGTCCCAGACGTGAGCTTGACGCTCTTTTTGCGTGGCTTGGTAATCTCGCTCGGCGCGCTGTGGTGCAGATGCTTCGAACGATCGTCGCGCCGCTGCACGGGGATCGCCCGCAGATCTTGCCAGCGAGCGGCATCTTCGCGAAACTTGACGTCGTGCTCCTCGTCCTTGACCCGGCCGGGCTTCCGAGTCTTTTTGAGCTTATCTCGCTGCCCCTCGGCCGCGATCGCCTCGAATGCCATGCTTTTCTTTTTACCGACAACTACCTCCACCGTCGCAGCCGCGCTCGACTGAGTACCGAGAGACAGTTTGGCAGCCATGGCCTCTGGCGCCAGGGCGATTGGAGCAGCAACCGGCGAAGTGGATGGGACTGGCTGGCTCGGCAGTGCCACATCCACATGAGACATATGTTCGGTTTCTACGCTTGACGGAGAAATCGCCGACACGACCGAACCCGGTGCGAGAGCCGGATGGGGAATCACGGCGGGCGGCTCGATTTCGCTGATTTGCATGGGGATGACGGCATCGGCCGGCTCGTCTTCCTTCTTCCGCTTGATCAAAATACGTCGCTTGTCGGGTTTCGCAGGCAACTCAATGACCGGACTCTTCATCGCACCGGCTTTGGGATGGGCCATGTTAGGCACTTTCACTTCCTGTTCTGATGGTCTCTCACCGGCTATGTGGCTATCCTTGACGTGAGGAAGAAACTTCTTCAATACCTTTTGCACCACATCGTCATTCAGCGCGCTGCTATGGGACGCAACAGACACACCCATCTTCGTAAGCTCGAGCAGCAGCGCCTTATTCTCCATCCCAAGTTTCTTGGCCAATTCGTACACACGCATGATTCTGATCGGTATCCCACTTGGTTAGCTGGCGGCTGACTCCTCGGACTTTTGAGTCTCTTCGGTCTGCTCGACTTCTTCAGCTTTGGCGACCCGCCGAGCTTCTTCCTGCAACCACTGAGCTTCAGCTTCTTCCGCGAGGGCAGCCTTGATTTCCTTATCCCGTTCAACCTTTTCCTTCTCGTACTCGGTCGTGCTGATGATATCGATTTTCCAGCCTGTCAGCCGTGCGGCCAATCGAACATTCTGCCCATTCTTGCCGATCGCCAGCGACAATTGAGAATCGGCGGCGACAACCAGCGCCGACTTCTTTTCTTCATCGATACCAACCTTTTCGATCGTGGCCGGATTGAGCGCTTCGGCGATGAACACCCGCGGATCTTGAGTCCAGGCGATGATGTCGATTTTCTCGCCATGCAATTCGCGGACAACCGCCTGGACGCGCGATCCCTTGACGCCCACGCAAGCACCGACCGGATCCACGGCTTTTTCCCGTGACACCACCGCGATCTTTGTACGATCACCCGGCTCACGGACTACCGATTTAATTTCGATGATCTTTTCCATGATCTCCGGGACTTCGAGCTCGAACAGCTTGGCCACGAATTGGTGGTGGCTCCGGGAGAGAATAACTTGAACATCCTTCGGCGTGCGGCGCACCTCCAGCAACATCGCTTTGACCCGATCGCCGCGGCGGTAGGTCTCGCGGGGAACTTGCTCTTGAATGGGGAGCACCGCCTCCGTCTTGCCGAGATCGACCAAATAGTTTCGGCGCTCCATGCCGAGGATGATGCCATTCACTAGATCGCCCTGGCGTGTCGAATACTCCTTCTGCACCGCCTCCCATTCGGCTTCACGAACTTTCTGGAAGATGACTTGCTTCGCCGTCTGCGCGGCAATCCGCCCCAGCTCGTTCATCTCGATCAATGACCCAATCTCATCGCCGACCTCCGCTTCGCTGTCGTATTGGCGGGCTTCCTGAAGAGAAACCTCCGCTTTAGGATTACTGACTTGGTCGACGATCACTTTCTTGGATACGACGGAAATTTCCCCTGTCTTTGGATCGATCTCGACTTGAATATTCTCGGCTTGACCAAAACGCTTCTTGGCGGCTGTTTGCAATGCGGACTCGATAGCGCCGATCACTCGTGCCTTATCGATTCCCTTCTGGCGGCCGATTTCGTCGATCACATTGATAAGCTCTCGGTTCATGCGTCATGCTCCTGCATTGGATTTCCCACGGCCACGGGTGCTCCCCGTCGCTTGTATTTTCACAACCAGTTTGGCCTCTGCAATCTGCTCCTGATTCATCCGCAGCGTCTGCGACTCAGTCTTCCCCACAAAAACGGCCAGTGACACCATCCGTTCATCCGCCTCCAGAAGCCACCCGTTCACACGCCATTGGCCGTTCAGCGGCTGTCGCAGCTTGAGGCTAATCTCTTTCCCGATCGCTCGCTGATAGTCTTGAAGGCGTTTGAAGGGCCGATCGAGACCGGGCGATGACACTTCAAGAATATAGGCGTGGGGAAACGGATCCGCGACGTCCAATGCAGGTCCCAGTGCCTTGTGCGCCTGTTCACAATCTGCGATGGTGACGCCGCCGTGCTTCTCGATCAGCACGCGGACGACGGTGCGAGCTCTCTGCCCAACGCACTGCACCTCGACCAACTCCAACCCGAGCGCCCAGAGGATCGGCAAAATGACACTCTGCACCCGGTCGACAACCGACTGCGCACTACGCTCCCCGATGATCAACCCTCTTTCCCTGGTAACGACCGGCACCAGCTCAAACAAAAAAGTGGGCCTGAGCCCACTTCCAGCGGTAGCACCATACCACGCACCCCTGTGCAAAGCAAGGGGCGCTACCCGGTCAAGATCGACCAGCGTGCCGCAAGTGTTTTGGTGATCGAACCCGGCCGCCCCGACCCGATGGTGTTCCCGTCGATCCGGACCACCCCCAAGACTTCCAGCGTCGTGCCGGTCAAGAACACCTCATCCGCGCCATAGAGGGCCTCCAACGACAGGAACCGTTCTTCCACCGGGATTTCCTCCTTCCGCGCCAACTCCAGCACCATCGTCCTGGTGACGCCGGAGAGAATGCGCGGCCCTTCAGGAGCCGTCACGACCGTCCCGGACTGTATGGCCATGACGTTGCTGAGCGAGCCTTCCGTCACTAGCCCGTCTTTGACCAGAATGGCTTCGAACACACCGGCCTTTCGCGCCTCTTCACGGGCCAGTACATTGCCGAGCAAGTTCACGCTCTTGATGTCGCAACGGCCCCAGCGCAGATCGTCGCAGGTCCGCGCTGTCACTCCGTCCTGCCGTATCTGGACACTCAAGGGATGTAGTTCCCGGATCGTCATAACGACGGTCGGTGAAATTCCCAACGGGAACGCATGGTCGCGAGGTGCCATACCTCGTGTAATTTGAATGTAGACTTTGGCTTCCTGATACCCGGCCTGGCTGAGTCCCTGCTGAATCCACTGCGTCCACTTGACGCGGGAATACGGCTGGATGAGATTCAGTTCCTTCGCGCTCCGTTCAAGCCGCGCCAGATGCGCCGCCAATTCGAATGGCACACCTCGATAAGTCCTGATCACTTCGTAGACGCCATCGCCGAATTGGAATCCCCGATCGTCGATCGAAACCGTCGCGTCTTTCCATGGAAGAAAACGGCCATTGACGAAAGCAATGTCCGGCATATCAGTCAGCTCCTTGGCGGATTCACCACCTGAATCTGAAACACACGCCGGTCCTCGGCAGTAAACTTCCACCTCAGGCGTTTCTCAAACACCAGCCGATGACTGCCGGGAGTCACAGCTTGAAACTCGAAGGTGCGCTGCCCATTCTCCACGGCATTATTACTCGCGATGCCAAGGAATTTGTCGCTGAGCAGGGCCAGCAATGCCACTTCGTAGAAAGGCACCCACAACTCGTCTTTGGTTCGGTCTTCCCATAAGTGAATGACAAATGGATGACCGACCATCACTGCCAGCACGCGACAATCGTGAAGTTTCGAAATGGAACAACTGTCCAGATTGAACGTTGTCCTGCGCCCCCTAAGTGGATTCAACTGCGCGGACCGCTCAGATTCCACTGGCATCCGTCACACCTTTCGCCGAGGGCCTACCCAGATGTCGGTTCCCTCCACCCGCACTTCGTAACTTCCGACACAATAACCGCCTCCGTCCGTGCCTTGCCCGTTTCGAATATCGAAAGCAAGATCGTGCCAGGGACAGGCCACAACGTAGCCTTTGAGTCTCCCCTCGGCAAGCGGTCCCCCTTCATGGGGACAGCTATTGTGGATCGCGTAGAATTTCCCATCGACGTTGAACAAGGCGATCGCCCGGCCGTTGACCGACACCTTTTTCGATCGCCCCGGAGTGAGGTCGTCGAGTTGCGCGACCTTCTGAAACTCCTTCATGCTTGCTCCTCCGTTCCTCCCGTGGCTGACCCGCTGCGATTCCGAACGAGACATTGACCGGCAATGTTTACATTCGAAGCGTGTAGGTGAGCTCGTCGTTCTTCGCAACTCCAGATCTCTTCAGAAATCCCTCTTCAGCTTCAATGACATATCGGGCCGCCTCTGGCGGCGGACCGAAGAGCGGGCACGGGTCTTTGGCGCAGGGATCTGCGTGTTCCAACATATGCACGACATGATGGCTTTCGTCCACCCACAGGATATCGACGGGAAATCGGTATTCCTTTGTCCGCACCCGATGAAGTCCGTTTTCTTCGAAGATATAAAGCATTCCTCCATTCGGCGGCAATTCGTCGCGGAACGCGAGCCCGAACAATTGCTTCTCCGGCGTGTCCGCCACCTCGGCCTCAATCTCCGCCCCGCTGGGGAATTTGACCACGATGATGCTTGACTCCTTCCGCTCACCGATAAATATCGACAGGCTCATCATGAGGATAGCGAGCAGGATCATCATGACGATCCGATTTTTCTTTTCCGTCCACCCGCTCGGCCGGCCCTGACTCGACTTCATCGTGGCTGCCCCGCTCCTGTTTGCGATGGGCCCATCGGCCTATTTCTCTCCAGCGCCCACCTAGGCCCTCTGCGCCATTTCCATTCTGTTGACGTGGAAAAGAGGCATAGAATAGAATATTTCTCTATCGTTCGCAGCTCTGCGCACTATGGTCAGGGCGGCACCATGTTGTCAATATCGCCAAGCTAACTTTGGAGTGAGAGGGAGGCGCGGGTCATGGCACTGTTGATTACGGATGAATGCATCTCTTGCGGGGCGTGCCTGCCGGAATGTCCCAACGAAGCGATCTTTGAAACCAGAAGCGATGCCGAGAACAAAGGCAATCACGTGGGCGATGGCCAAGGCGTCGGCGACAACATTTATGTCATTGCCCATGACCGCTGCACCGAGTGTGTCGGCCACTTCGACGAACCACAATGTGCCGCTGTGTGCCCGGTTGACAATTGCTGCATCTCAGACCCGCTCTATCCAGAGACAACTGACGTCCTTCTGGACAGGGCGAAGACGTTGAATCCCGATAAAGCCATTGACCTCACCAAAGTGTGGAGCGGGGTTAGAAACTAATTCGAGCGCTCTTCCCGTTGTTGCAGAAAGGCCTTGGTTTTTCTCAAAACCAAGGCCTTCCTGCTTTTGAGGTCCAACGAACACTGCGACCGAACACTGCAACAGCCAATTCACGGACCGCCCGGAAAATACGACAGCCTCAAGGAGCATGTCCTTGAGGCCGTTAATTCTCGCTTGAATTTTCTTTCTTCGTGGCCGGCAGCTACTTCAACATCAGCAACTTGCCGCCCACATGACCTGGATGAAGATGGCAGCGATACTCCAGCACCGTTCCTGCACTATAGAACAAGTCACTGATAGGCACACCGATATACTGCGTTTCGCCCGGCTTGAGCACCAATTTGGTATCCAATACAGTCGGCGTCGTGCGGTCCGTCGCGGTTGAGCTGAGCTGGAAACCGTGCTCCGCCGTCGCTTTGTTCGTTACCTTTAGTAGAACGGGCGATCCAGGACGAGTCTTAAAATCAATTACGGTCATCGGCGGATACCAAGTCTTCATCTCTCCGATTTCAATGGCATAGAATGATACGTCCACCGTCAGTTCCTTGAAGGGTTGCCCGACAACGGATCCGGTTTCCAAACTGCCGACTTCAACACCACCGGCCTGAAGCGCATGGGCCGCCGATGCTCCGGCCACCACCATCCCAAGGCCTACAAATGCCGCCCTTATCATCTTGCCCATTCCCACCTCCCTCAGAAAGAAACAGACTGTGATTGCCACTGGCCATCGCTCGATGTCGAGCGGATCATAGACCTGTAGCCTCGAATGGTTCACGTTCTTCGTGAGCCTATTACGATAGCCAATACGGACCGCATGTATATCATAGGGGCAAAAAGGGAAGCAACCGATTCACCCCCATTTCCCTACGCGAGCGAACACAGGCCGCGATTCTCCCACCGTCATTCCTGAGCGGGTCTCAACGTGTTGGCCTTCAGCGAATCTCTGGTGCCCGGCACACATTCATCACGCTTCCAATCCTTGAGGATGTGCGCCTCGTTAAATGTCAGCGTGTACTGATAACAGTACAGCGTCGGCTTTGGCTGCTCGTTCGGTTTTCCCATCAGCGCGCCCATTGATTGGGACAGCTCTGTCAGAAAGGTCAGACTCCAGCGATCCAAATCGTTCTCACCCAACGCGATCCGGTACGTCCAAAGACTGTCGCCACCCAGGACAGAGTTTTTGGCCGTGTGGGGTGGGCCGAACCTATCCAGGACCTTGTCTTGTGTCAGCTGGTCGAGGCCGCTAGAAAAGTACCCATCCCATCCTGGAGCATGGCATGCGCCGACTATGCTGCCGAGAACGAACAGTCCGACGACGCGAAATAGGCCAGGAACGCTTGCTGCGAGTTGTCGACCTACAGACCGGATATCCTTCATGCGGCGTACGCTACACCGGTCTTGCCGGTCAGTGCAACCGGGTGCAGCACGATCGCCGAGATGGGGTTAGGTATTTGCCTGAACGTCCGATACCCGTGTTGAGAAACCACCCAATACCCATCGTTCCGGCAATCAGTGGTATCGCGGAGATCTATCCAGTCAAGCCGACCATTCAGCGGCTGGAGCATGTGAAATCCATCGAGGCACAGGGAGACCAGAGCCACCATCTGCCTCTGCCAGACCACCCACTATAAAGCCACGCACAACGCCTCCCAGTAGCAGATCGAGCAAGACCTACAGGCGAAAGCGGCTCTTCTCGCCCACGATCTCATGTCCTCACCGGTTTATACGCGTTCTTCGGACAGTACCGCAAGTGAGGCTTGGGCAGAAATGACGTGCAGGAGTATTCGTCTCCTCCCGATCACGTTAGTCCATGGCATACTCGCGGAAATTATCTCTGATCGAGATTCATTGCGTCAGGTCTCTGAACTGATGATCACAACCTCCCAGAACCAAGTGGCTTACCGAAACTTGGCGGACCTCATGACCAGATAAGTGGTCTCCGCCGCCCCCACCACCAATGTCAGAGACATTGCCCGTCTCATGCTGGAGGAGCGCATTCACGCAGTTCCGCTCCTGAATGCTCATCGCCGACTCGTCGGTATTCTGACGACACGCGATCTGCTGCGTGGGATTGGAACTATGGACTGCTCGAACTCTGGACCTAGTTAGACCACGGAATGGCCTTCACGCGTTACTGGTGTACCCGCTGGATCCGTTCACAGGCTATATCGAGATCCTCGTCGGTCTTGGCATAGCTGAATCGAATGAAGCCAGCACCAGTTGAGTCTGAGAAGAAAGCCTCTCCAGGCACACCGGCTACGCCGGTCTTATCTAGGAGATACAGCGCGCGGTCCTTTCCCGTCGAGCCAGGCAGGGCAGACACATCGACCAGCACGTAGTAGGCGCCCTCTGGAATCGACGGGCACAGCCCGGCTTTGACCAAGGCCCCGCAGAATTGATCTCGTTTTGCTTGATACGAGTGCGCCAGATCTCGATAGAACTCAGCAGTCAACTCATTGATCCCTACCGCCACGGCCAATTGAAGCGGGGCGGGAGCGCACACATAGAGCAAATCGCTCATGGCACCGATCGCCTGCGCCCACGGTTCGGCCGCGACACAATACCCAATGCGCCATCCTGTCACGCTGAATGTCTTGGAATAACCTCCGATGGTAATAGTCCGCTCGGTCATACCCGGCAGTGTGGCTATACTGACGTGCCGCCGTCCATCGTACAGAAAGTATTCGTAGATTTCGTCGGTGAACACAAAGAGATCATGCCGACATGCAAGCTCCGCGATGACCTCTAACTCCACTTGAGTCCATACCTTGCCGGATGGATTCCCGGGCGAATTGACAAGAATAGCTTTGGTCTTCGGTGTGATTGCCTGCTCCAGTTGTGTCTGGATATACGTCCATCCTGGCGTGCTCATATTCATAATCACCGGAACTGCCTCAACCGCAAGCAAGGCACTGATATGGTACTGATAGTACGGTTCAAACAAGATGACTTCGTCCCCAGGGTTCAGAACTGCCTCGCAGGCACAATGGAAGGCCCCGGTTGCTCCGGCGCTGACGACGATCTCTTTTTCGGGATCGGCCTTGATCCCATTGTAGCCAGCCAGCTTTCCGGCGATGGCTTGCCGCAGTTCCGGCAACCCATCGAAGCGGGTGTAGACATTGTACCCATCTTTAATCGCCCGCTCAGCGGCCTGTAGCACGATAGGGGGAACCGGGGTATCACACACTCCTTGCGCCATGTTGAGCCCTTTGGCGCTTGCGCACGCTTGTGTCATCGCCCGAATTTCCGACTGAGCTAAATTGGCCATCCGCCGACTGATCGTCCGTGTCATAGTGGCGTCTCCCTCCGTTGATTGTCGGCCTCCTTTCTCGCAAACATCCACTGACCCGTCAAGCTTCCCCTATAGCATCCCAACTGCCCGTCCACACTCGTGTATGAAACTGCGTCGGCCCGCTTCATGCTTTCGAGACAGCATCGGAATCACAGGATGAGTGAGGGGCTAAATGTCCGCATGGGCGTGGGTGCCTATAGCGTTCGTAATTCCGCAGCACTTTCCGCACATACGAACGCGTTTCACGGATTCAAGGAATCTTGCCTCCCTTGATTCGATGCACCCCGGCATTATATGCAGCAAGGGCCAGAATCAAATCGTTCTCATAGGGGTTCAGCAGGTGACGCAGCTGCTTCGCCTCTCCTCGAATGCTTTGCAGAAAATCGCGGACATCGGCAACTCGCAGGGCCCCCGCGGTATTCGACGTGAACTGCATTAGTCCAAAGGCTCCCTTTCGCCACACGGTATCTTGACGAAAATCCGAATCCGTTTTGATCGCGGCACGCAACAATGCCGGATCCAGGCAGTATTGGTCGGTATAAAACGTAATCGCACGCCGAATTTCTTGTTGAGAATAAGGGGACCCGGTCCTCCGAATCCAGCTTAGTGGGAACAGGGGTGGCCGCAACCATCACGTCTGCAAGGATAACAATAAGGGCACAGCGTAATGGAACGGTTTTAGAATTGAACGGCCATATCGGTCTTGTCAGCCCCACATCGTGACCTGATCGTTCCGTGCTTCATGGAAGGACCCGGGTCACCGTCTAGTTGCTCAAGAGGCATGCCGATGCACTGATCCGTAAACATGTAATTATTTAGCACACCGCGCTGTTTCTAAGCTTCAGGATGAGGACATGAGATGGACACCTTGGCCACTTTTGTCAGCCCTGTTGAGGCGTATCATGGTTTCGACCGGTGCGCAGCGTAGCAGGAAAGGAACGGCCGATTAGGGTTTACCCCACAGCAATTCCAATCGCTGGGCCCGCCCGCAATTGTGTTTGTACAGTTTATACCGGAGAGGATTCTTCTTGTAGTAGTCCTGATGGTAGTCCTCTGCCGGATAAAACACGGACGCTTTGACCAATTGTGTGGCGATCGGGGTGGAAAATCGCTTAGACCGTTCAATCGCCGCTCTCGACTCCTCCGACAGCCGCTGTTCTTCATCCGTCGCATAAAACACCGCGGACCGGTATTGATTGCCATGGTCGCAGAACTGGGCATTCGGCGTGATGGGATCGACATTGCGCCAAAAAGCATCGAGTAATTTCTGATAACTGACTTTGGCTGGGTCATAGCTGACTTCGACAGATTCCGCATGGCCGGTACTTCCCCCGGAAACTTGTTCGTATCTGGGATTCGCCACGGTTCCGCCCATGTAGCCTGAGACGACTATTACTACCCCCTCCACTTGCTCAAACGCTTCCTCCATGCACCAGAAGCACCCTCCGGCGAAATAGGCCTTCGCCGGAACAGATGCTCTAGCATCGATACTTGCCAACCAGAACGTGAGACTACCCAATAAACTGAGACTCAGCACGACGGATATGGAATGGCGAATGAGAATCATGGATATGTCCTCCCCTGCCTACTCTGTTGCAGAAACTGGAGCACTCTTACATTACATTGGGACACATACAAATGAGCAGGTACGCTCAACCGTCCGGCTTCTCGCCTTACCTCAAATAAACAACACATCATACTCATTGGATTCTGCATGCCGCCTGTGCCTACGGTGGCCTTCCACTTGCTTCATGATGAGCGCGATTGCCTCTTCTGGAGACGAGGCGGAGACGACTAACCGCTTGTTTAATTTGCGAAAAAACGCCACCTCCTCCGCTGAAGCATCCACCAGAATGACCGGCCTCCCGGCTTTGACGGCTAATGCGACTTCTGACACGGTGCCTGATCCGGTCAGCCCGCAGGCGACGACGACGTGACTGGTCAGCACATTGATGTTGTTGCGACCACTGCCCATTTCCGTGATAATCGGCACATCGACATGGCGCGAAATTTTGTCCTTGGCCGTCGGGAGAACTCCGATCGTCAAACTTCCCCTCACCCGCTTGGCACCTTCGCACGCCGCATCCATGACACCGATGTCACGTCCGCCGGTCAGGACGACCCATCCGCGCCGAGCGATCAGCTCTCCCAGCATCCGTGCATGATCGAGATCTTTTTTCTTGGCTTTGGCTGGTCCCATTACGCCCACGATAAACCGCATGGCCCCTCCCTGATTCCCTATTGCCACGTATCAGAAACGAGACGCTGTTAAGGTGACCTCCGCGTTGGTCCACGCCGCCTTGAACTGCTGTTCGATCGTATCCGCCTCGCTGCTTTTTCCCTGATCGCGAAGGCTGCGCATCAATCCGAATAATGCCCATCCATTGTCGGCATTTTTCGCAAGATCCGCTCGGTAAATTGCTTCGGCATCAGCCGGTTGTCCTGCAATTAAGAGAATGTCACCCAAGTAGTGGCGGACCGGAACCGACCAGAACGGAGGCTCCATATATGGAAGACCATCCTCCAATTTGACGGCATCCTTGAAGCAGGTGATGGCTTCGTCGTACCTTCTGTGACGAGCGGCGAGTTCACCGGCCAGCAGACGTTCCGCGATCTTGAGCAAGGCCCGTTCCGTCTTTTCCTCCGGTGTCCGGTCTCGTCCTAACCGCTTCGCCAGCCCGGCCAAGACCGTATGTTCACCTTCGGCTCCGGGCAGATGGCCAGTACCCGCCAGCGCCATTCCTCGACCCAGCCGCCAAATACCTTGATGGAGGCGGAGATGCTTGCGCGGAGGCGGTTCCCGCAGCAATTCATGCCCCTGCCCAAATCGAATCATCGACCATAGCGGCACTAAGAGATACGCTTCTTTCCCCTTATCCTTCCGGGCATCTTCCTCAGAAATCATGTGGGCCAGTTCACGGGCGACCTTCAGCGACTCATCGCGCCGCCCTTCCATGGCTAGTGCGGCCCAGAGAAAATGCAGATTATGCGGGTAATAGCCGCCGGCATACTCCTGCGCCACTTTTCGAGCACTCAGATAACCCCGATCGACATGGACCGCTTGTGCATTCCATTCCGCGGCTTGATGGTATTTGCCCACGCGCATGTAAATGTGAGCCGGCATATGCATCAAATGGCCAGCTCCCGGCATCAGCGTAGGGAGCCGCTCTGCACAGGACAGAGCCCGTTCCGGTGTGGGTGAGGCTTCGACAGCATGTATATAGTAATGACAGGCTCCGGGATGATCGGGATGCCGCGCAAGAATCGCTTCCAACGTCGAGACGATCTCTTCGGTTCCAGGTCTCGGCTGCCCCTTGGACGTCCACAAATCCCAGGGCCGCAGATCCATCAAGGCTTCGGCGAACAATACCCCAGTATTGGGATCCTCGGGAAATTCTCGCCACACCAATCGCATGGCATCAGCATAGGCTTTGTCGAGCGTAGCTCGCGTGCGGCCCTTGGCCGCGTACCGTTTTCCCAAGGCATCGATATACCGTCGTTCAGCGATGCTAGCGTGGGCACTCCGTGCCTGTGCTTGGTGGAGAGCTTCTAGCGCGCGGCGTTCCCGTGGCTTATTCATGGCCGCATTGATATTAGGACCCAGCGCTAGGGCGATGCCCCAATAAGCCATGGCGGCGGAGGGGTCAATGGCAGCCGCCTCTTTGAATGCCAACACGGCTTCCTCGTGGTTGAAGGCATAGACCAACCGAAGACCTTGATCGAAATACCGTTGGGCAAGGCTGGAGGACGTCGTGATGGAGTGGTGCAGCGTGCCGAGATTGTCGAAGAGCGGAACGAATGAACGCGTCTCGGAAGGAGAGGCCGCATGGACTATTGAGTCAGCCCCCCCCCACACGGCAATGCATAACAGACATCCGTTAAATATTCGGCTAGCCGGCGCTGCAAAATCTGTCATGGGTTCCAAGATGAACGGATGCGGCTGAACTGGGGATAAAACGATCGCACGCTCAGTGACACTCCGGTAAGGTCTCAGAGATTCAGTGACGCTCGCATAGAGTTGCCTTTCTTTGCCAGTGCTTTATCTTTTACGACTGGCTTTGGGCGAATCCGAATCATGGTGGTTCCTTTGGTCACGGCGGACGCGACCCGCTCCTCCCTATAAGAAGCGGACGTCAGCTCCGATTTCTCCCCAAAGCAGAGAAGAACTTGCTGCTGAGACTGAACGATAGCTTTCAACTCTTGAATTTGAGCGGTGAGACAAACGATATCCTGCTGTTGCCTCAAGAGAGACGTCCTAAGCTCGCCAATTTCTTCTTCGTGGGAAACACCGGAGAGAGACTGCAGGGAAGACATCGCCGCCCAGGCCGACTGAGAACGCGCAGCAGGGTGTTGCGCATATGGCTCTACTCTCTCTGCACATCTCTCATCTGAACGGCACTCCGATTTCGGCCCACGATGCGATCCTTGTTCATCGACCTGGTCGCTTGACGCAGCCTGGTTGGCCTGCGATTCGGAACGTCGCGCCATTTCGAGTGAAGAAGAAAACGTGTCGATCGCGGAGCGGAATAACGTTGCTCCATTCTGAGAGAGCATGCACGCAAACGTGGGCTTGGCAGAACGAGCGGCATCCAGTTGTTCGGCAGACGGGATGCGGTGGATCAAATTGATCGGTTCATCATTGAATCGGCGCCCCATGCTCTCTCCTCGCCGTTCTCGACCACCTGTCCGCCTGAAGCTCCGTCATCCTCTGCCTGAAAATGCTCACACAGAGCGCCTTGTCACCTGATACTGAGGTTGCCTGTTGTCTACGCCTGCCGAAAGAAAGAGTCAATGGCTTTCTCTCGATTTCCCTCGAGAAACCTTGCAGACCGCTGACGGGCTTTCTCTGAGCTTCTAAAATCTGGTGGCGCTTGAAAAATGCAACCCAGGTAGGGCGATGGCCGGAGCCAGCATCTTCCCCGCTTCCGCAATGACTGTTTCCATCGGCATCGTCCAGGCGTCGATCTGCCGAAAGATTCGGAGGGGGCTGTCGTGGAATCGAAGATTCTTAATCCCGGCCACAATCTCTCCCTTTTCGACCAGAAACGTTCCATCGCGAGTCATACCAGTCAACGTCAGATCGCTGGGATTGACGGAACGGATGTACCAGAAATTCGTCACGAGGATCGCACGATTAACTTGTTTGACAAGATCCATCACAGTGCCGCAGGCCGCACCGTCGATAGACAAAACAGGGGCCTCCAACGTCGGGATGGCCTTTATGCCGTGAGCCTGGGCCGTGAACCGGTCATACGCCAGTTGCGTAAGCACGCCGTGATCGATCCATGTCGATGGTTCGCTCGGCAATCCTTCTGAGGTGAATCCTATGCCGAGCAAATCGGGATGGCCGGGGGCGTTGGTCAGGGTCAGGCGCTTGTCCAGCATCCGTTCCCTTAACTTGCCTGCAAGCGGGCTCGTCCCTTTCTCATACGATTTGGCGTCGAGCGACCACAGCACCCAGGCCCAAAGCCCAGCCACCGCGGCTGGTTCGAGCAGCACCGGATATGGCCCCGGAGGGAGTTCGCGCGGTTCTCGCCCACATTTCGCCTTCTGAATCGCCACCAACGTCCGTTCTTGAATTTTGAGATGGTCGATCGACCGATGCGCCGCCGCATTCCATCCCGTCGCATCGCCCGCCTGCACCGTAAGGCTGAATCGCGCATCTGTCCGTGTTTCATAGCCAAATAGCCCATTGTTGGCGGCAATTCCGATCGACGCGACCGACGACGAGACAATTCCGGCCGCTATGAGATTCTCCATACGGCATTGACCAATGGCTTCGTTCGCATACTCGAGGCGACGCGTCGGCCCTGCCGTCATCGTCTCCGGCCTGGCCGTTTCACGAGCGGCAAACGGCTGCGGCTCCGGAGGCGGAAGATATTCCGGATCGTCGGGCGACACACGGGCGATTCGCTCGGCCCGCATCAGCGTATCTTGCACCGAGCCGGCCGTAAAATCCGTCGTCGCGGCGGTACCACACCGCCGACCGACGGCCACCGTCACCGTCAGCGTCCCCCGCCGCGTATTGACATTCTGCACCACCTGGTTGTTCGCGAATCTGGTCGTGCCGCCATGCTGATCGTGGAGCGTGACCATGGTCTGGTCGCCGGAGGATCTGGTGAGGACGAGGTCGGCGAGGAACCGAAACTCCTCGCGACTTATCATCTTAGGGCAGGGCTTGGCGGCGAGTACACTCATCCCGAGCTCTCTCCTCTGATGACGGCGACCTGTCGAAACCGTGCGGGCGCCGCCGCATGGGTCATCCACCCTGATTGACCAGGCTGGCCCTTGCCACAGGTAATAAATCCATAGCGTCTTCGAAATAACCGGTCGGCAACACCGTCACAGCTGTTCCAGAATTCCGGTGTGATTCCATGATAGATCACGTCGCGCAGCATATGGGTGCGCCGGCCATGCTCGATCAGCCAGAAGGCGTCACCGCCAAACTGAAAGTTATAGCGGCGCTGATCGATGCTGTAGGACCCATGGCCTTCGATACAGATCCCCCGCTTAACGTCGCCGATCAGCTGATCAAGTGTCGCCGAGCCAGGGACTAATCCAATATTGGCAATGCGCACGATCGGCACGCTGTTCCAACCGTCTGCTCGATTCGACCCGCGCGACCGTGTTTCACCGATCTTCGATGCCACTTCCCGATTCGTGCAGTACCCAACGAAGATGCCATCACGGACGATATCCCATTGCTGGCAGGCCACGCCGTCGTCATCATAGCCGGTTGCGGCCAGCGTCTCCGGCTCAGTGTTGTCCGCCACGAACGTCACATGCGGAGAGCCAAAGCGAAATGTGCCCTGCTTATCGGTGGTCAGAAAACTCGTTCCGGCGTAATTGGCTTCGTAGCCGAGCGCACGGTCCAGCTCGCTCGGATGGCCGCAGGATTCGTGCATTGTGAGGGATAGATGTTCCGGATCGAGAATGAGGTCATATACTCCAGCATCAACAATCGGAGCGTGAATCTTTTCAACCGCTTGGTTTGCCACACGCGGCGCCTCGCGCAAAAAGTCTGCTTCCTCAATCAGTTCATAGCCCCTCCTAAGATGAGGCGTATTGAAACTGCGCGACGCAAATCGGCCGTTATGCAGGGCTGTCGCGGTACAGTCTCCCTGCCCGGCCAGGAGATCAAACTCTACGCGTGCACCCTCGGTGGACATGAACAACTTTCTGTCCCGGCGTGCCCACAGACTGGCACTGCTGCGCACAATCCCAGCCTGCCGATGCAAGGCTTCCATCGTGGTCAGCAGCAAGTCGGTTTTTTTCTCCAGCGAGACGCTGAACGGATCGATCTGGCAAGGGGTTAGAACACAGTCACGATGCACCGGCTCCTCGGCCAACCGGACTTTCTCAACAGCGATCGATGCCGAGCCTTTCGCAATCTCCACAGCAAGGTCCGCAACGCGGGGCACCTCCTCTAACGACAGGATTGAACTCGCGGCGAATCCCCAGGCGCCGTGATAGAGCACGCGTACGCCAAATCCGCAGTCTTCGATGTTTCTGATGGATGCAATGCGGCGGTCTTCGCCCTGGATACTTTCCGTCGTGCTCTGTTGGATGCGAATGTCGCCATACTCCGCGCCCGACGCAGTAAGCCGTTTCAGTGCGATCTCGGCAAATTCATCCCAGGAAGGAATCCCCATGGCGGTTGGCTCCGGGGAAAATGAACAGGGTCAGTATAACAGGATAGAATGAGAATAGGGACCGCGGAAGCGTGCATTCTTCCATCAAGAAGATGCTGCCTAATGAGAGAACGTGATTGTCAGTCTCGATCGTCGGTGATGAATGTGCCGGGGGTGCAGCTAAATGCTGGTCCCCATGCGGGTGGCTTCCACAAATTGCTCGCTGGATTCGTCGAGCGCGCGGCCTCGACGTCCCTTAGCCGGCAGGATAAACAGTTGCTTGGCATCCACGTTTTTGATTTCCTGTGGTGCCGATGGAAGCGTCATCTCATACTTCGCCGGGCGTTGGTGGTCGGCGATTTGGAGCTTGGGATTGTAGACGCTGTTGAACTTCCAAAGCATCTTGATGAAGTTGGTCTGCCCGCGCATTAGATGTCCCGCCGCGATCTTGGCCGTCCCTTTGAGGGCGGCCCAACCGAGATGTTTCTTGTTGAGGACTTGTTGCGTCTTGACCAGTTCTTCGTAGAACTCCGGTAACGGCATCTTTGTCGGCAACACGGAATGTTGGATATCAAACAGGCGGTAATCTCGCGTCTGAAACTTACGGGATTCGGTGACCCAGCTTTCGGTGCCGGGATACGGAGTGTTAACGCTGATGTTCACAATCTCGGGAATTTCCAAACACCACTGCCGGATGACTTCAAATCGCCGACGATCCCAGTCCGGATCGGCGATCAAATTGATCGCAACGGTGATGCCGAGTGAGCGCGCAAACTCCAGCGCCTCGAAGTTTCGGCCCAGCGAGATACGCTTGCGGTGCATCTTGAGCCCTTCTTCGTCGATCGCTTCCACGCCCAAAAACATGTACTGGAGCCCCAACGTCTTCCAAAATTGGAACACTTCCTTATTGCGCAATAAGACATCGCCGCGCGTCTCCATATAGTACTGCTTCTTGATCCCGCGACGTGCCACGCCCTCACCGATTTCCATCCCCTGCTTGCCCTGGATGAACGCCACATCGTCGACCAGAAAGATCCCCGGTTCTTCGATTCGTTCCAGATCCTCCACGGCCTTCTCCGGACTGACCGTCCGATAACTGCGGCCATAGAAGGTCCAGGCGCTGCAGAAGGAGCAATCCCAGGGACAGCCTCGTGCGAACTCGACCGAGGCGCAGGGGTCCAGCACCCCGATGAAATACTTACGCCGGTTTTGAAGCAGATCGCGTGCCGGACGGATATCGTCGAGATTCTCGATGAACTGCGCAGGGGGTCCTTCTCCATCGAGAGTGATGACTCCAGGCACTTGGGTAATGGCCTTGCGATCGTGCTCGATGGCTTCCAGCAGCTTAGGTGCAGCCACTTCGCCTTCACCCTTGAACACGCAATCGATCGCGCCGTCGCCGTGTTTTAAAAAGTCCTGCGCCACAAAGGACGCACTATGGCCCCCAACAAACACAAACGCATTAGGGAGCAGGCTCTTCGTCAACTTTGCTAGATCGACGATTTCCGGGACATTCGCCAGGTAGTTACAGCCGAACGCCACGGCATCTGGCTTCCAACTCGTAATGAGCGCTTCGTAGTCTTTCCAGGTATCGGCCTGTAGATCGATTAGACGGACGTTGTGCCCTGCTTGGCGCACCGCCTGTGCCACCATCTCAAGGCCGAGGGGTTCCAAGCGCAGATAGATTTTCGTATACATGAGCGGACCAGGATGCACTGCGAGGAACTTCATCTCCTCAGACCTCCCCGTTGACACACCGTATGACCTAAATCTCTACCGTCGCTGCGGACATCTAGTGATACCGGGCCGACCGACCGGATAATGATGGTGCAACCCCTATGCAGAACCACATTCTGACAGAGCAGCCTCTCCGGTTCAAGGCGGAACAGCCCCTGAAACCAAGACCTCTCTGTACATGACTGCCAGATCGCGGACCACCCGGGCGCCGTCAACGACAACGACCGAGCCGTGCATCATCGCCAGCGTCCTCGACTGCAACTCAGCCAGTCGCTGAAACGTCCGCTCTGTGAGCATCGAATAGGGCAGATAGGCCCTGCTGATGCTCCGCGAACATCTGTCTGGAACGACCCACCACATCCGATTGGGTCGTCGCCGCAACCTCGCCATTCTGATGAAACAGGTCCGAGCAAAGGAGAGTCCGATGATTTTCTTCAAAGAGCAGTCCCGCTTCCCAGCAGTGTGATACGTGAAGTGTGTGCAGAAACCAGAATCGATATTTGCCGGCGTTCAGGACCTCACCGTCTGTCATCCCTAAGGCCGGACGCAGCACCATGCAGTCGTCGACGCTCACCAGTTTATCGACCACACTACAGACGGCCGTCAATTGGGGTGCCAATGGTCATTTCATAGTGCAGGCCCATATGCTTTATCGAGGAGCATGCTCTCAACACCCGCCCTCTGATAGTTCCGCTATGACAGACCCAAAGAGCATGAGCCACGCGCAGAAATTCACATGATCATTACCGAGTCTCCTCAATGTTGGATTGCAAGACGCGACCCCCTATCCCTTCTCGGTACCCGGTGTCTTACCAGGGGGAACCGGGTCGCTGATCGCGGATGAGATTCTCGACGGGATAGCCGAACTTTCGCGCCAGTTGCACAAGGTTCCGATAGATTACGTCATCGATCTGTGGCGCGCGGGCCAGAATCCACAGATACCGTCGATCCGGTGTGCCCACCAATGCCGTGCGATAGTCAGGATCAAGATCCAGAATCCAGTAATTCCCCTCGCGGGACGACCCGAACAAGCGCGCAAACCAGTTGTCGAATACCACCATAAGCCGCGCGTTTGTCTTCGTATCGACCACGGTTGCCACGCCATCAGCGGCAGCCAGCCCGCCGTCGTCGGTCACACATTCGTTATACACACCGACCCGTCCATCTGATCGAACTGCATACACCGCTTTTGAATCCACACAATGCCGCTGGAACCACATCGGTAACCGCGCGATCTCATACCAAGTCCCGGCATAGCGGGTCAGATCGACGGAGGCTACTGTAGGAAGATCCCCTCTCGAATCGATCCCTGCACAGCCGCCAAGTAGCCCGCTCAATAGCGCAAGCGTGAGCCAATGATTCCTAGGGGGACTCGCCTGATTGAATATGTGCATGGTGATCTTATGAACAGGATAGACTCACGAAAGCTCACGAACAACAGAGGTGGCTCCGGTAGATTGGACAGTAAAAGTCATTTCTTCAGTGGAAATCTTGCATTAAAAGCCTACGCGGCTTTTATCGGAATGACAATTTGATTTTTACGGCTGAGCTTTTGGACGGCCAAGACGCCTCCCTCATGTCTTTACATTGACACAGAGTAAAGGGCTTCAGCAGCGGCCTGCCGGACTCAGCGGCGGTTTTGTTCCCAGGCGCGGAAGGCCGCGAGATCCTGCGCCAGACTCTGGAGCAGGAGCGCCAGCACGACTACATCGTCGAGCAAGCCAACTCCGGGAATGAAATCCAGCACCAAATCTACCGGACTCAGTAGATAGAGCAGCGCCGCGGCCAACGATGCAAGTGTGCGCACGGAAAGGCCTGAATAGCTACCCTTCTTCCATGCTCTGAGCAGACGAACCAGGGACGGAAGGTCGGCCCACAGACGGCCCAGCATGCGCAGCATTTCAAAGAACCTCGTGGATATCGTCATGGCTACCTCCGGGATGGCAGGCTCGTTATGCTCTTCTGAACACATACGATGCCGCTCAGCCTACCAAAGACGGCAACGTTTGAGAAGCCCTGCGAGGCCTGCCCCCATGGCATTTCCCTTTGCACTCGCTTACCATGCCTCCATGTTGCCACCCTAGCGTACGGTACGCCAACGTATCATCGAACTGCTAACTGAAACACGCTTGTCGGCTTATCAATTGGCGCAACTGCTCGGCATTCCGGAACACCGGGTGAAAGAGCATCTGCCGCATGTCATCAAAGACCTGGTGCGCGACCGGTCACGGCGATTCGTGCTGGACCCCTCCGTCTGTTCCGACTGCGGGTTCCTGTTTCGTGATCGGGCGAAATTGACCAGGCCCAGCCGCTGTCCCAAGTGCCGCAATGAAGCGGTCACGGCTCCACGCTACACCATCGACTCAGTCACGAGATGACTTGGCCCATCTGGACAGCCATGCCTCAAGCGGGTAGGATACCGCCCGGAAGGAGCCACGTATGGTCAAGATATCGATGCGATCGATAGGGTGCGTCCTTGGACTTTTCTTGCTGTTGGGCTGCTCCGATAAAGCCAAGGAGCTGTTCGAGACCGCTGCGTTTGAAGAAAACCAAGGGAACATTCCCCACGCCAAAGAGCTGTACGAAGAACTTGTCCGATCCTATCCGTCCAGCAAAGAAGCTGAACTCGCGCGAGCCCACTTAGCAGACTTGAAATAGCCGATCTACGCTTTCCGGTGAAACCAGGGAAAGAACGCGCTGGTTGTCTGCTGATACTCCCGGTATTCCTCGCCACGGGTTCGTAATGCCTGCGCCTCGGTCCTCGGAATCCCCGTCAGTTTGAGTAGCATCCATCCCATGCCGATCGGCCCAATCCACGTGAACGGCCAATCGGGCGCCCCCATGGTCATGACGACATACGAACACCAATGCAGCCATTCGAAGAAGTAATTCGGATGGCGTGAATAGCGCCACAGCCCTTCCCGGCACACACGGCACTCATTCCGAGGATCAGCGCGGAAGTGGGCTAGCTGCCGATCAGCCTTCGCTTCGCCGGAGATGGCTACACTCCAGATCACGAGTCCGACCAGTTCGACCAACGAGGATGGAGGCCGTGGATTCCAGAGTACCGCCAAAAATGGCAGGGAGAACACGGCGACGGCCACGGCTTGCAGTTGAAAGTAGACGAACATCTTGACCGGCTCCGACTCGCCCCATTCTTCCCGCAGATGGCGATAGCGAGCATCTTCCTGCTTGCCCATGACGCGGTTGAAGAGAATGTATAACCCCAGCCGGCCCGCATAGAGCCCCACCAACATCGCCGTGAGGAGCACTCGCTCGATCCCGACGTCAGCCAAAGTGGTGTACCACAATACGGAGACCATGAGCCCCATGCACCAGCCGACATCGCCGATCGCGGCATTTCTCGTGTTTCGTTGCACCGCCCACAAGCCCCCCATCACCACCGCCATCACAAGATAGGCGGTCAGGATCAAGGGCAACGGATCTGATGCCATCATGCCGCTTTGTGGATCCACCATGCCTCCGCCTTACCCGACTTTATGCTTTACGAGAGTCAGTCTCCATTATTCATGACAGTTCGTGACGATACCGCCCAGACGCCAGGCGAGACGAGCGCGTGGAAGCCCTGAGAAGGCGAGGCGTACGTGAAACAGTACGTCAAGCTCGCGAGGGGCAAGCCCGCCCGCTGGCCGCGCGAAGCTTGCGGCCAAGCTTGTCGCAGTGGCGTATCGTCGGTTGCAGTAGAAGTGTTCATGAATACGGTGGGCTAAATTCAAAGTCCCAGAGATCACTATCTCGACGTATCGGGTCAGCCAGCCAGCTTCGAAAACCTGGAATGGGAAACGACAAGAGTCGCTGGATTTTTTGGCAGGCCAACGAAAGGTCCGCGGGACGAGGCGCGCCCCAGTGATCCTGTGAAGAACCTTTGATTAATCGCCCGTTCAGCTCTGGATACCAGGGCAACAAGGCCTCCCCAATCTCCCAGCGTGAAAGGCGTTCGTTTCCGCCCAAATGATAGAGCCCCGGACAATCTTGTTGCACAAGCTCCCACAAGACTCGCGCAATCACCCCTGCCGGAAGCGGACAGCGGAATTCGTCCGCATAGACCGTCACGTTCTTCCCAGCCTTGGCCATCCGACACATATCTTCCACAAAACTTCGATCGCCCTTCCGAGACGTGCCGGCAGTCAGGACAATCCGAATTACGGTGTGACGCGAATTCTCCAGCACAGCCTGTTCGGCTTCAGCCTTGGTCTTGCCATACACGTTGATCGGCGCCGGACGATCATCCTCCTGATACCACCCTCGTCGGCCGTCGAACACTTCACCGCTAGACAGGAAGATAAAGGGGATATCTGCGCAGAGTCGAGCCAGATGAGCCGTCGCGTCCACATTGATACGACGGGCCAGCTGGGGGTCTCGCTCACAATCCTTCGTCCGGCTCAAGGCCGCGCAATGGATGACTGCGCTGGGTTGAAGGCGTTGCAAGACATGTTCTGCGGCAACGTGGTCCGTTATATCGAGATCTGCACGAGTGAGTGCCTGGATCTCCCATTGCGGCGCCCATCGAACAGCCGTCTTCACGGCATACTGCCCGATTAATCCCGCAGCCCCAGTGACGACAACACGCAGTTTCATGAGATGTCCATGGCCATGCCGGGCTGACAGGGAACGTCTATCGGACTCACCTTCCCTAGATGCCGGCTACCGCCGCTGTCCAGCATGCATGCGCGAGCAGCAAGCGGCACATGATCAATTGAGAGATGATTCTACGACGTTAGGCTGATGGTTGGAAGATGTCAGACCCGAGAAAAATGCGCAACAAAGATGGGCTACGCCGCCCGTGATGCTGTGTCCGAAGGAACGATGTCCTGGGACAACCAACGATTCAGAGTATCGGCCAGAGACTTGCTCGCGACTGTGACCTGACTGACTCTTTCTGTGCCGGGCTGAATGTTGTATTTTTCAACTCGGAAGAAGGAGTCTATAGATGGCGAATAAACAGTATCGCCAGAAGCAGGCAGTGGCGAAGCTGCGGCAAATCGATCCACCTGGTTTGCAAGGACGTGGGCATCACGGATGTCACCTGCTACCGCTGGCACAAGGAGTATAGCGACCTGAAGGGTGATCAGGCCCAGCGGCTAAAGGAACGGGAGAACCAGCACCTGAAGCGCGTGGTGGCCGACTTGGCGCTGGAGAAGGCCCTACTCACGGACGCTGCTGAGGGAAACTTCTAAGCTCCGAGCGGCGACGGTAGGCGGTGGCGCAGGCCATCAAGCACCACGGTGTATCGCAGCGCCGTGTCTACCGTATCCTCAGCCAGCCTCAGGGCACACAACGCTATCAGCCCATTCTCAGACCGGTTGAAAACCGGCTCACACAGTGCATCATCAGTCTAGCCTGTCAGTATGGCCATTACGGCTACCGGCAGATCACAGCCATGGTGAACCGCAGCAGTTTGCGGGTATGCCGCGACCGGGTGAAACGCATCTAGCGCCGGGAGGCGCTGCAGGTGCCTGGAAAGCAACGGCCTCAGCACCGACTGTGGCTGAACAACGGCAGTTGCATCCGTCTGCGCCCTGAGCGCCTGAACCACGTCTGGAGCTATGACTTCGTGGCCACCTGAACGCATGGAGGCAGACCGGTGCGCCTGCCCTGCATCATCGACGAATACATCCGGGAAACCTTGACGATCCGTGTGGAACACAGCACCAGGATGCAGGGAGTGATCGAAACCTTAGCGGACGTGATGCTCATGCGAGGCGTTCCCGATCACATCCGCTCGGACAACGGTCCAGAGTTTACGGCTAAGGCGCTACGGGCATGGTTGGCAACGGGAGGTGCCAGAACGCTCTATATCGAACCGGGCTCCCCTTGGAAGAATGGGTATATCAAATTGCTCAATGGAAAAATGCGGGCACAGTTCCTTGATGGTGACCTGTTCGATACGCTGAAGGACGCGCAGATCCTGACAGAATAATGGCGGATCCACTACAATAGCGTCCGGCCTCACAGTAGTCTTGAGGCGCAGCCACCAGTCCCCGAGATGGTCCAGCGGGCAAGCTGAAGACTAACAAATGCAGTGGGACAAAGATTCCCGGCCGGTCAATTTCGCGTGAGCTTCCGGTACCGAATTCGGTGCGGTTGATCGGCTTCTTTGCCGAGCCGCTTCTTTCGGTCTGCCTCATACTCGCTGTAGTTTCCTTCGAACCACACGACCTTGCTGTCGCCTTCAAAAGCCAAGATGTGCGTGGCGATTCGGTCAAGGAACCAACGGTCGTGGCTGCTGATCACCGCACAGCCAGCAAAGCTTTCCAACCCCTCCTCGAGGGCACGGAGCGTATTCACATCCAAATCGTTCGTCGGCTCGTCCAAAATGATGAGGTTGGCGCCTTCTTTCAACATACGGGCCAGATGGACGCGATTGCGTTCACCACCCGACAGATCCTTCACTTTCTTCTGTTGATCCGTCCCGGCGAAGTTGAACCGCGCACAATAGCCGCGAGCATTCACCTCGGCCTTACCGAGCTTGATCGTCTCCTGGCCGTCGGAAATGATTTCGTACACGGTCTTGTTGCCATCCAAGCTGCGATCTTGATCGACGTAGCCGAGCTTCACCGTCTCGCCGATCTTGATCAACCCGGCATCCGGCTTGTCCTTCCCGATGATCATCCTAAACATGGTCGTCTTACCGGCCCCATTCGGCCCAATCACGCCGACGATCCCGCCTTTCGGCAAACTGAAATTCACCTGTTCGTAGAGCAGCTTGTCGGCGAACCCCTTGCTGATCCCTTTGGCTTCGACCACCACGTCCCCCAGCCGAGGTCCGGGCGGAATGTAGATTTCCAAATCCTCCGCCACCGATTCCTGCCGCTGATTGACCAGTTCCTCATACCGGTTCAAGCGCGCCTTCCCCTTGGATTGGCGAGCCTTGGGCGACATGCGAATCCACTCCAACTCGTGTTCGAGGGTCTTTTTCCGTTTCGACTCTGCCTTCTCTTCCTTTTCCAAACGATCCTTCTTCTGCTCCAGCCAGGAGGAATAGTTGCCTTGGAAGGGAATGCCGTGACCACGATCTAATTCCAGAATCCAGCCGGCCACATTGTCGAGGAAATAGCGGTCGTGGGTTACGGCGATGACCGTGCCCTTATATTGCTGGAGATGCTGTTCCAGCCATTGGACAGACTCGGCATCGAGATGGTTCGTCGGCTCGTCGAGCAAAAGAATATCCGGCTCCTGAATCATGAGCCGGCAGAGCGCGACACGCCGTTTCTCGCCGCCGGACAGATTCCCGATCTTCTGATCGGCCGGCGGGCAACGCAAGGCGTCCATCGCGATGTCGAGCTCGTTTTCCAATTCCCAGCCGTTCGCCGCCTCGATCTTCTCTTGCAGTTGCGCCTGCTTGTCCAACAACTTTTCCATCGTATCGGGATCGGCTTCGCCGATCTTGTTGCTCACGTCTTCATATTCCTTCAGCAGTGCAACCAGTTCCTTCTTCCCTTCCTCCACAACGTCCTTGACCGTCTTCTTGGGATCGAGCTGCGGCTCCTGCTCCAACAATCCGACGCTATAGCCTTTCGATCTGGTGATCTCGCCCGTGTAATTGGGATCCACACCTGCGATGATCTTGAGCAGCGAACTCTTGCCCGACCCGTTCAACCCCAGCACGCCAATTTTCGCGCCGTAGTAGAAGCCGAGATAGATCTCGCGCAGGACCTGCTTTTTCGGCGGATAGACCTTGCCAACATTGACTAATGAAAAAATGACTTGCTTGTCGTTCGTGGCCATGAGCGCTCTTTTCCTCCCTGATTCTTACGGTTTCTGCGGTGAAGTCAGGCACCATAGCAGACAATCCTTTTCGATCACAACCGAGTCACACGCTATTCTAAGCACGAATACCCCATCTTTTCTGACACGAACCGGCTGTGCGATTGTTTTCTGGAGAGAGGGCCAACCGGAATGATATTGGATGTTCCGCGTGCTCGGCAACACAGGTCCGCTCCGGCCTCCCTATAGCCGGTCGGCTGAATCGGTTGGTACCTATATCCCCAGCTCTTCTGACAGCCGCACTTCGGATTCGTCGAGAATCTCTTCCAGGCAGGAAAAGCACGGGAAGGGGAAACGATCGATCGGAATGGCGCAGATTTCGCCGACTGGGGATTCTTCCAGCGCCGGACCGCCACATTCTTTGTGAATGACAACAAGCATCAGATCTCCCTCATCACCAATCGTCGAAACAACTCTAGGTGCTCCGGGCTGCTGAGCCGGTGATCGCCTTGAATCAGCTGCAGGTCGAGTGGAATTGTTGGAACGCGGCGGCGCAATTCGTCGGTGAACTGTTGGCTGCCTTCCGGTGCAATGACGGTATCGTGCAACCCATGCAGAATCGTCGTTTTCACGTGGCGAACGACATCGAAAGTTCTGGCCCAATACCATTCACTCTCTTCCACCCACCTCCAGGACAAGGGCCAATCCCTGTGCAGCGGATCGTCATTCCACGGCATCCATCCGGCGGTATGCCAGTAATGCAACCGTTCCTTGGAGATGCTCTTCGCCCGCTTACCCATCATGTTGAACGCCGGAGCGATCAAGAGGAGTTCGTCCACCATGGAACTTTCCTGCGCGACCAACCAGGCAATCCAGCTGCCGAGCGAATTGCCGACGATCGTGACAGGTGGTCCAGACTTGATGGAGTCGAGCACCGTCTGGGCATCAGCAATCCAATCGGACAGTGTGTACTCAGTGAATTGGCCTTCGGAATCACCGAACCCGCGTACATCGTAACAACAGAATCCCCACCCCTGCTCGTGACACCACTGCGCCAACGCCTTACTCTTGTTACCCCAGCGTTTGGAGAGAAACCCGGTGATGAAGAGAATCTGGCGGCCCTGTCCCACGGCGTGATCGCCCCGAATATGCTTGCCATCCGAGCCGGCGAGAAAAAACGGTTGATGCACACTCATGATTTCGTCAGCACCTTTGTGAGAAACACACCGAGTCGCCTCAGAACCAGTTCAGGGATTTCATGCCCGCCCCTGAAACTATGCCATTCAATGGCCAGGCCGGCTTGGGCCAACAGATCGCGCAATCGTTCGGCGCCGATGTGAGCGAGGATCTCGTCCTCAATACCATGGCTCTGAAAGACCGGCAGACCCTTTCGTTGAGGCATGAGCGGGCTCCAGACCGGTTGCGCCAGGAGATTTCCGGACAATTGGACCAGCCCAGCAAACGGAGCCGTATCGTGCAGGACTGCGTCGCAGGTCAGCATCGCCCCTTGCGAGAACCCACCGATCACCGTGTGCGTGAATTCGACCGGCAGAGATCGAGGCAGTTCGTTGAGAAAACCTGCCAGATGCTTTCTCGCGAGAGCCAAGCCGTTCGGCATCTCCATCGACATGTCGCGCACGCGGCCGGCCTCGCGATCCGCCTGGATCCGCGCGAAGTCGATGATCCACCAAGCCCGCGCATCGCCGAAGCCCAGGCTGAGCGGTAAAGGCCCTTCCGGGAACAGCCATCGCGTGCCTGCCGGAACATCGATCACCTCCGCGAGCGGAACTAAATCATCCCCCGGCGCACCGAACCCATGGAGCAGGATCACTAGCGGGCCAGTCCCGCCTCCTCGCCCATCAGTACCGCCGGCAAGCCGGACCTTCAATCCGCCTAGAGTTGTCTGCCGCACGGTTGTTCCGCCACCAGTGTAGATCCTCCACCAGCACGAGCACGCTGAGCGCGTCCTCCGCCTAAACGAATCGCCACTGTACAATAGATGGTGCGGAGAGTGAAGCGATGGTGATGCTCGGTTGAACACCGCGATGGGAGTGTGCGTAGGTGTTGGCGGGGGACCGCTCTACGAACCCACCGAGACCGTGAGTCGAGCGATCCCCCTGAGGGAGGCTGCTCATGGAGAGCGCATCGACGATGCCAGGCCGGAAGGATTTCTAGGACGAACAACTGACCGCTAAGTGCTTGCCCCAATTGGGAGGCGGAGCCGCATAGGCCTCCATGCCGGGCTGATCGCTGTAGGGATGTTGCAACAGGGTGGACAACCGCTCGACCTCGGAGAAATCCTTGTGTTGGGCTTTTTCGATCGCCACCTGCGCGAGATAATTGCGGAGCACATACTTGGGATTGACCCGGTCCATCCGCGCCTGTCGTTCCCCATCGCGGCTCTGCTCGCTTCGCAGCCGATCTCGATACCGCGCCGCCCATTCGTCGAACCGGTCGCGGTTGAGAAAGAGCTCGCGCAGTCGCTCGTTCGTCGTACCCTCGGCTGGCGAGAAGACGCTCAACTCTCGGAACACCCTCGTGTAATCCGCGTGACTCTCCTGGAGCAGGCCCAGAAAGTCTTGAATCAGGGAGTCGTCTTCCGTGCGCCCCTCTAGTAATCCCAACTTCGCCCGCATATGAGTGAGATACGTCTGCTCATAGAAAGGTTGATAGGTCTCAAGCACGGCCTTTAAGACCTCTTTCTCCACCAACGGCAATAGGGCCTGTGCCAAACAGCTGAGATTCCACAATCCGATGTACGGCTGCTGATTATACGCATAGCGGCCGTTGTGATCGGAGTGATTGCAGATGAAACCGGCGTCGTAGTTGTCCATAAACCCGTAAGGGCCGTAGTCCAGGGTGAGACCAAGGATCGACATGTTGTCGGTATTCATCACCCCATGAGACCACCCGACCGCTTGCCACTGCGCAATCAGGGTGGCGGTCCGCTCGACGACTTCGGTAAAGAAGCGGGCATACTTGGTTGGCACAACCGTGAGATGCGGATAGTGCTGGGCGATCACATAGTCGGCCAGGACTTTCAGGTGTTCATGCTGTTTGCGGTAGTAGAAGATTTCGAACGTGCCAAATCGCACATGCGACGGCGCCATGCGGACCAGTGTCGCGCCGGTCTCAACCTGTTCACGATAGACCTTGTGGTCGCTCCCGACAATACAGAGCGCCTGCGTCGTCGGGATGCCGAGACCTGTCATAGCCGCGCAACAGAGATATTCGCGGATCGTCGAGCGCAAGACCGCGCGCCCGTCGCCGTCACGCGAAAAAGGCGTGAGCCCACCGCCTTTGAGATGCAAATCCCATCGCTCGCCCCGCTCGTTTGTTGCTTCTCCAAGGAGAATTGCACGGCCGTCGCCCAGTTGCGGGACATAGACGCCGAACTGATGGCCGGAGTACAGCATCGCCAGCGGCTCCATACCCGGCACAAGCAGACTTCCGCCAAACAAGCGGGCGAATTCAGGCCGCTCGGCTTCTGCGGGATCTAGATCGAGTAGCGCGGCGGCGGCGGGATTGAAGCCGACCAGATACGGCTCATCCGAGAACGGCGTTGGGTTGAGCTTGGCGTAGAAGGCCTCGGGCAGTCGGGCGTACGTGTTGTCGAAGGAAAGCTGTTCCAGCGATCGCTGCGGCATGCAGGAAGCATGACAGGGAAGACCCTTCGCTGGCAAGACGGCCCTCGCCGTTCATCATAAGAGGATATGGCTGATTCCCCAGGGGCGCGTGGTTGACACATGTACGGTGTGGCCGTACACTGTTTTATGCGGATTGGATCTGTCCAGCATCGAGGTCTGCTCCGCTTTCTTGAAGAAAATGACAGCCGGGGTTTACGCCCCGATCTGGTCAAGCGTCTCCGTAACGTCTGATGAGCAAGACACTTCATAAGATCGGCATGACACCGCCGCATCCGGGTGAGTTTATCCGTGATGAGATCCTAAAGGAACTGGGTTTGAGCATCACCCAGGCAGCGGACGTGCTTGACGTGCGCCGGGCCACCCTCTCGGATGTGTTGCACGGGCGTGCGGCACTATCGCCTGAGATGGCCTTCCGCATTGAAAAGGCATTTCAGGTGAACATGGAAACGCTCTTGCGGATGCAGGCATGGCACGATACGAAACACATGCGCCGCCGGTCCAAAGAAATCCGTGTCAGGCGGTACGATTCGCGCCGCGCGAATCAGCATGCAGGCCGTTAACGCGCTTCCGCCAGAAGAGGGTCGCAAACCCTGGCCGCTCGAATTACTCTGGATCGCGATTGATCAACTCGGCTGCCTGGGGATTGGTCTGGATGAGATACGGGGAATCCTGAATCGGCGTGGGTGTTGTCGAAGAAAAGGTGGTCGAAAATACGTCCGGTCATCGTTCCAATCTGCCAGAACCTGCACACATCTTGGAAGCCCGAGGACCAGTTGATCGATTTAGCGCTCTCTGGGTTCTAAGTCCCGCTCGACGGTAAAGACAAACACCTTCTCCCCGATTTGGGCGTCGATGTCCATGAAGAGGGCCATGACCCTTACTCCGGTAATATCACTCACCTGTTCGATGAGCCGGTCGCGGCCTTGGGCAATGAGGGTCTGCCGGACCCGTTTGACCATATCGACGCCGTCGGGAGTCTTAGCCAACTGCCGCTCCGCAGGAGTGAGCACCCCCTTGAGCCGCACCACAACGAGATCCCGGACAATGAACGCCCGCACGTCCGTCGGGCCCCGGCCCATGAATTCCTGCTCAAATTTGATGATGGCGTTGCGGATCGCCACCTCCATTTCGGCTTTAGTCCGTTCGTTCTCCATGGCGTCCTGTTCCTACTCCAACCACCATACCGACTCGGGAGTATAGAAGCATCGTTCTGGAGATCACAAGTACAGGGAGTCCCTGCCCCATTCATCAGACATCCGCACCTGGGACAGTCTGCCCGCTCATTTTTTCCTGGAGGGGGAGGCGCGAAATACTCTCGCCGGCTGACCGTCACATCGGACACGCACATTGCCCCTAACTCAAGGTCGTGGAAAACTACGCGACCAAGTCCGTGTTGCTTGCGACCGTGTCCAGTAAGCCGCGTTTCACGCCCAGCGAGAAGGAGGACTATTTTCATCACTTCCGTGAGAATCAGCCGGAAGGGCGTATTGATTCTCGTACGATCGAACTCGAGTGCAATAGGGCGATCGATGAAGGCCTCTATTCCTTCATCTTCAAGAAGACCAGGACCACCGTCAAAGCCCGATACTTCTTCACGTACAAGTGGGACGGCTTCCAGTGGCTGATTACCAGCGATCACTCGTCCGTCTTTCCTCAATAGCCGCACGCTTGAATATGACAGGCTGATCCCTGCGTTCTTCCGAGCCTTTCCAGGCTATAACCATGGAGCCGTGGGGAAACAATGTCCCATGACAGCATCCGGGATTGCCCGATTTGATCACTTGAAAGATTTTTCCCCCCCCTCTATACTATCAAACTAGGGGCAAGTGCGTCGTAGAATGCTCCCCTCGCATACCTACGACAAACTTGCCCGTGCGTTGCCATATCGGTTGTCGTAGGCATTAAGCACCAGAAAGAGGATCTTTTATGAGAAGATTGGTCTTGCTCCTTGCAGTGATCGTAGCCCCCATCGTGAGCTACGCAGAGATACCACAAACCGGTACTCCTCAAAAACTCGCTTCCACGCTTTCCCAACATACAGAGCTATGCATTGCAGCTACGGAGGAGGACATTGCCCGCCTGTTCGACCGCTGGAATGCGTCCCTCCAAACCGGCGACGTGCACAAGGTGTCCGCCAATTATGCGGCGACGTCAGTATTCCTGCCGACCGTGTCGAGCCGGCCTCGGCTCACGGCCACCGACAAAGAGGACTATTTCCTCCATTTTCTTGAGAATCGCCCGGTCGGGCGCATCGACTCGCGTGAGATCGAAATCGATTGTAATACCGCCATCGACACAGGGCTTTACACCTTCATCTTCCAGAAAACCGGAGCCAAAATCAAAGCGCGGTACACGTTCACCTACAAGTGGAATGGCACACAGTGGCTGATTACCAGCCACCATTCATCCGCTGTGCCGCATGACGATGCGCCTCTGGAACATGTGCACCAAGAGATTTCCCAACATACAGAGCTATGCATTGCAGCTACGGAGGAGGACATTGCCCGCCTGTTCGACCGCTGGAATGCGTCCCTCCAAACCGGCGACGTGCACAAGGTGTCCGCCAATTATGCGGCGACGTCAGTATTCCTGCCGACCGTGTCGAGCCGGCCTCGGCTCACGGCCACCGACAAAGAGGACTATTTCCTCCATTTTCTTGAGAATCGCCCGGTCGGGCGCATCGACTCGCGTGAGATCGAAATCGATTGTAATACCGCCATCGACACAGGGCTTTACACCTTCATCTTCCAGAAAACCGGAGCCAAAATCAAAGCGCGGTACACGTTCACCTACAAGTGGAATGGCACACAGTGGCTGATTACCAGCCACCATTCATCCGCTGTGCCGCATGACGA
>Ga0194121_10000243_pt1 | contig 96142 bp, 74 predicted proteins | sample TA2MahCa50mmetaG_FD_148609 | JGI IMG/M metagenome (GOLD analysis project Ga0194121, IMG submission 148609) | Freshwater microbial communities from Lake Tanganyika, Tanzania - TA2015020 Mahale Deep Cast 50m | ecosystem: Environmental > Aquatic > Freshwater > Lake | place: Tanzania: Lake... | reverse complement strand
CACGTCCGTTCTGCATGCCTGTAATGGCTCGGAGCAGTTCCATATCGACTTTTGCTTCGTTTCCTTCGCCCGTCGTGCACCATCGGCGGAGATCCTGAATATTGAGCTCCGTGGGCATACCACGTCCTGTCTGCATGCCTGTAATAGCTCGGAGCAGTTCCATATCGACTCCTTCGCCCGTCGTGCACCATCGGCGGAGATCCTGAATATTGAGCTCCGTGGGCATACCACGTCCGTTCTGCATGCCTGTAATGGCTCGGAGCAGTTCCATATCGACTCCTTCGCCCGTCGTGCACCATCGGCGGAGATCCTGAATATTGAGCTCCGTGGGCATACCACGTCCGTTCTGCATGCCTGTGAACGAAGCACGATCAGGAGATTGCGCAAACTCATCAAGAAATTCTACGCTCAATCCGCCAAAAGCAAGAATATGCTTATTACCTCTTAACGTGGCGGTCACGGCTGCTGTTGTGCCGGAGCGGTAGAGAACTAAAAAAGCGCGAAAAGTAATATCGTCAATGACACTTTTTACTTGAGACTGTGCAAGGACCTCGAGCCTTTTTAGAAAAGGCTCAAAACTCGCTCTTATTTTGATTTGGTTCAAATAGAATGGATCTTGCAATTTTTCGCGGAGACGATGAATCGAATGACTTGCATCTGGAGTCATAATACTATATTAAAATACTTATTTATTACTGTCAATTGGTGGGCCGGGAGGGACTCGAACCCCCGAAGGCGTAAGCCACCTGATTTACAGTCAGGCGCGTTTGACCACTTCGCTACCGACCCACGTAGATATCCTAATGACTCCGGAGAAAGAGAACAAAGGTGAGTACTCGCCCGCCGAAGGAGGGCCGACCCACCAACATATAGTAATGGCTGAGAGAGCAGAGAACAAAGACAAGTGGTCATTTTCTCGATGTATGGATACTCCTGCGACATACAGTTTTACACCAAGAAGATGCCTATGGCGCTAGGCTGTAGACATAGTGGCAATACCAAGGGAACGAATGGCGATCCACGACATTGAGCGCATTTTCGGCTGGTGTTCACTCGTACCGCAGCGCCTCGATGGGATCGAGCCGTGCCGCCTTTGAAGCCGGGTAGACGCCGAAGAGAAGACCAGTGCCTACGGCCATGCAGATAGCAGCAACGAGGGCAAAGGGGGAGAGAATGAAGTGAAACTCGCCGAGGATGCGATCGGCGATGCGCGACAGGATCCACCCCGTCCCCGCACCGAGAACCAAGCCTACAAGTGCTCCGCCGCAGGTGAGCGCGAGAGCCTCGGTGAGGAACTGGATGAGGATGTCTCTGGGTCTCGCCCCGAGAGCCTTACGGAGGCCGATTTCCTGCGTACGCTCACTCACCGTGACGAGCATGATGTTCATGATGCCAATACCCCCGACGAGGAGCGAGATGCCGGCAATGAGCGCGAGAAATACGGTAAGCCCAAGCGTGACGCTACTGATGATCGACGTCACCTGCTCAGCAGAACGCGCGATGAAGTCGTCGAGATCCGGGTCATCCTGGGAGTTATCGATACGATGTCGTGTACGCAGAAGTTCTGTGATGTCGCGCTTGGCAATATCAGAGTCCCCGACGGTCTTGAGCGTGATATAACTGACGTGGCGCTGGCCGGTCATGCTGCGGGCCGTTGCAAACGGGATGAAGACCGGCTTGTCGAGATCGGAAAGGAGAAGCGATCCAGCACTTTTCAGAGTTCCCACGACGGTGAAGCTCTCCTCCCCAATAACGATGCGTTGACCGATGGGATCGCGGTTGCCGAAGAGATCGAGCGCTGTCTGGTACGCCGCGACGACGCTACGCTGTGCGCCCCGCTCGTCTGACTCATCGAGAAGGCGGCCGCTTGCAAGCTTCATTCCGTAATTGCCGAAAATATCACTCGTAGCGCCGAAGACCATCGGGGTCATGTCCTCACGCCCATAGTGCACGGACCTGTTTACGATGATAACCGGAACGACGCGCTCCACGCTCGACAGGCGCTTGATGCGTTCGTAGTCCTCGATCGTCAGGCTCTCGAGATTTCCCCCAAATTTCTCGAATCCTTTGGGGATGACATCCATGGTGTTGCTCCCAAACGAATTGATCTGATCGAGGATGTAGCCCTGGAAGCTCTTGCCGGTACTTATCATAAGAACGACAGAAGCCACGCCGATGACAATGCCAAGTATAGTGAGGCTCGTCCGCTTCGCATTGCTGGAGATGCTCTTGGTCGCCGACTGAATAATATCTTTCGTATTCACGGTGAGCCGTTCAAGAAAGTAAAATAGTTGATCACTTTATTTACTCATATCGAAGAGATTCAACAGGATCAAGCTGGGCAGCCTTGCATGCAGGGCTCATGCCGAATACCACACCGGTGATCAGAGACATGCCTGCGGCCGCCAGGAGTGCGTAAGCGGAGATGGCAAAGGTGTAGGTAGGGAGATACCCAGAGACAATCCGGGAGATCAGATACGCGAGAGTCAGTCCCCCCAGAGCACCAATGACCCCCCCGATGAACGTGAGTGCGACGCTCTCTAAGAGGAACTGCAGGAGAATATCCGTCGTGCGTGCCCCTAGAGCTTTACGCAGACCAATCTCCCGGGTCCGCTCGCTCACGGTCACGAGCATGATGTTCATGATGCCGATGCCTCCGACGATGAGCGAAATCGCGGCAACCGTAGTGATGAAGAGGGTCAGCCCCAGAGACACGGAGCTTAAGATGACATTTGCCTGCTGTGAGGAACGTACGATGAAATCGTCTTTCTTCGGGTCATCGTCGGGATTATCGATGGAATGCCTCTGACGCAGGAGCGCCTTCACGTCGGTGAATGCGAGATCGAAGGATCCTGTGGAGAGCATCGTAATGTAGTTGGCATACTTTTGACCTGTGACTGCCCGCGCATGCGAGAGAGGAACGTAGACACGATCATCAACGTTCTGGAAAAACTGCGATCCAAGGGGCTTGGTCACGCCTACGACCGTCAGCGAGCGATCGCCGACCGTCACCTCGCGACCGAGTGGCGAAACATCACCGAAAAGATCCGCTGCAGCATCCGGTCCGAGAACGGCAACGCGCGCTGTGCGGTCTTCGTCCTCGCGATCAATCAATCTTCCCTCCTCTGCAGCAATCTTCTGATTGGAGAAGAAGTTGGGATCCACTCCAAGGACCTGGGGGGCAGCCGTTTCTCGTCCAAATTCCACTGATCCTGGAAGAAAAACGATAGGAGCGATCGATGTCACAGTTGTGAGACGTTCCAGACGCTCGATATCCTCAAAGGTCAGGCTATCGTGGCCGGAGAGGACTTGGCTCACATTCCCCTCTTGTTCGTTGCCGGGAAAGATCACCATGCTTCTGCTGCCGAGGGAGGAGATCTGACCCAAGATGAGGAGCTCCATACTCTCACCGACGGAACTCATGAGGATCACTGCACCTACGCCAATCGTTATCCCCAGCATCGTCAGCGCTGATCGAACGATGTTGCGCCAGAGAGAGCGACCCGCCTGCAAGAAAACATCGAATGTTCTCATGGCTCTACTTAAGGGAAGTGAGCCCGCTCGATGATCGTCTGCTGTGGCTGCGGCTGTCGGAAGCGATGCGGCCGTCGAGGATGTGGACGATACGATCGGCAAACTCTGCCGTGGAACGCTCATGAGTCACCAGGATAATGGTATGTCCCGAGGCATGCAGCTTCTCGAGAGCGCCCATGACCTGAATTCCGGAAACGGAGTCCAAGTTTCCGGTTGGCTCATCTGCAAAGATCACCTGCGGCTCCGTCACGAGGGAGCGCGCTATAGCAGTACGCTGCTTCTGGCCACCGGAGAGCTGACTGGTGAGAAAGTTCGTTCGCTCGAAAAGACCAACGGCATTAATCGCAGCCTGCGCACGATGCTGTCGCTCCGCAGAGGGAATAGTCGGGTGGTAGAGCAATGGGAGCATAACGTTCTCGAGCACCGTGGCCCTGGGCAAGAGGTGAAACGCCTGAAAGACGAAGCTGACTTTGGTCGCGCGGATGATCGCAAGCTCGTCGTCCGTTCTGCCCGCTGTATCCTTGCCGAGAAAACGGTATTTTCCGTGCGTGGGACGGTCGAGAAACCCGAGAATGTGCATGAGCGTGGATTTACCCGATCCGGACGGGCCCATAATCGCCATGAATTCGCCGGACTGAACCCGAAGATCGATGTCGAAGAGCACGGGCGTCTCCACGGCATCATTTACATACACTTTCGAAAGCTTTGTGACCTCTATGAGCGGAGTACGGGATGCAGCGCGCGGTGACTTGGTGTGTGCACTGGGCATGTACAAAAAAGGAAGGACTACTCTCGGATGAGCACAACCACGGTATCACCTTCGGCAACCCCTTCAACCTCAATCTCCCCTTGAGACCCCTCCATACCGGTTGTGACGGGTACTTCATCGATAGCATCGTTGCGCAAAATCCGCAGAAGACGTGATCCATCGCTACGGTCGATGACCGCACGACGAGGTACGGAAAGGACATTACCCCGCACGCCCGTGACGATCTCGACATCGCCCGTCATGCCAACGCGCAGATCCTCGCGTAGGGCAACGAAATCCAATTTCACCCGGTACTTCGGCACACCATCGCGATCGGTGGCTGCTTCATCAATCTCCGAGAGAAGGAGCGGATCAAATTGAGAGGGAAATGCGTCCAGCTCGATGCTGCCCGACTGCGCAAGGGCGATGAGGGGAACGTCCACTTCAGCAAGGTAGGTCTCGATGCGATAGGGTGCAACCCCAAGCATCGTGATCGCCGGACCCGTCGGCAGAGCTTCCCCCTGCTTCACGAGAATCTTCGTGACGATACCGTCGACGGGTGCGAGGAGCTGGGTATCGCCATACGCCGCGCGTGCGCGCTGCAACCGAGCAGCCTGCTCAGCAACACGTGCGCGACCCGCGGCGATATCCTGAGGACGTGCACCCGCACGCTTGAGGGCGAGCTGAGCGCTTGCGATCTGAACTGACGCTTCGAAAGTCGTAATGTCGATTCGGGCACGATCAGCATCACCTTGGGATACCGCCAGTGCGGATTCCTCTGTGCTGAGCTGCGTTCGGTACGAAGCAGAATCGTCCCGCAGCTCATTGATCGCACTATCAAGCGCACTCACCGCTGCCTGCACAGAAGCGCGCTCCGCGGCGAGTGTGTCGCTTTGGGTATCGCGGACGGATACGGAAAATGTCGTGGTGATGGGCAAGCTCAGGAGGAAGTCACTGGCCTGCTGAAGCACCTTAGCCACTGCTTCCACGGCAACACGAGCTGTCGAGAGATCGACGAGCGCCTCTTCGAAATCAGCAGAAACCGCTGTGGAGGAAAGTGCACTCGAGAGCGCTGTGGTGACATTACGCTGCCGCGTTTTGAGATCGGCGTATTCGGATGGAACGAATTTCTGGATGACATCGGATACCACGATCGATTCAAAGACGTCGTCGATGCTCTTCAGTGCGGTCCGCGCATCGATGATCTGCTCTGAAGCTGTGCTCCCGACAGCAGCAATGGTACCGCTGAGAGAGATATCCGCTTGGCTTTGAAGCGACTGCAGTTTACGCTCTGAGGCCTCGAGTTTGCGCTGCGCGGTTTGCAGAGACGTTTGAGCGACCGCAAGGGAAGCGCGCTTTGCCGCAAGCTCCGCCTCGGCAATGAGGATGTCCTCCGGTCGCGTACCCTCGATGAGAGCAGACAGATCTGCCTGCGCAGACTGCAGAGCAGCACTAGCCGAAGCAACGTCTGCACTGAGCGTTCCCCCGCGCAGAGCCGCCAAGCGCTGGCCCGCCTTCACGACATTACCCTCCCGCACGAGAACCTCAGAGACGATGCCGGTCACCGGAAATTGGAGCGAGAGATCGCGCTCGGAGATCACCGTACCGACCGCCTCAACCGTACGGACGATATCCCCGCGTTGTACCTCCGCCGTCACGTACTCCGGAGCCTGAGGACGCGTGATTGCAAAGACAATGAAGCTAAGCATTGCAACAAAGAAGAGTATGCCTCCGGTCCAGTAAGGATGCGTACGACAGAAACGTGGCCAGGGAAGCCTTCGCACGAGCTTCAAGGGGTATCGAAGGAAGTTCAGAAGAGTAGTGAGAGGGTTGCGCATGACAATATAGTTATTATACCATATTTGCTAATAAAATCAATATTACCGCACGCTATACGCAATGGGCGTTTTTTTTCGATGCATACCCCTGCAGGCACTCCGCAACTCGCTGCTCGGCTGTCGGTAGGGAGATGCCCACAGACGCGAGTTTTGCCGTCGAAAGGGCGCAATTACTTCGGGCGGCCTTGGTGAGCGTGAGAGCCTCTGTCTCCGTCATCGGCGTGCACACATGATCCCTATCAACGATATCCATGTACATCTGCATGATCCGATAGAGCGAAATGGGACCCGGGTTTACGACGTTCCAGATTCCCGTCTCCCGAAGTTCGATGAGCTTCTCCGTAGCTGTGAGGAAATCGGGAATGTAGGTGAGGGAGTTGGGTATATCGATGACCCGGGAGAAGCGTGGAAGCTTGCTGAGGAGATTTTTAGGATTGTTACCGAGCTCAAATGGCATACGGATCCTCAGCATCAGGATGCCGCCTCGCCCCTCATGCGACGGGGCGAAATCGTTGAGCATCTGTTCCACCCATTGCTTGGTGCGCGAGTAGTAGCTCCCCTGAAAATTCGGCGCATCTTTCTCGGAGAAACCTGCCCCCCCATTGTCGCCGGTATAGATGCACCCTGATCCAATCTGCACCATATACACCCCTCGCTTGCGGCACTCCTGCGCAAGGATGAGCGGCCCGAGGACATTACTGCGAAAGGTCTCCTCCTTATGATCCTCGCACCAGTCCACATTTGGCGTTCCTGTTTTTCCCACAGCATTGATGACGACATCGGGCATCGCTGCATCGAGGGCTGAGGCAACCGCAGCGCAGTCAGCGATATCCGCGCTAGACACCTGCGCATCGGGAAACTGCCGGAGAAGATGCCCGCCGATATAGCCGCGCGGGCCGAAGAGGAGCACAGACACGGACGTACTATAGCCAAATCCCCGACTGAGAACAGGACATGACCCACATTTTGCTTGCATTGAAATGTTCCATGCATACGCTCTTGCCGTGGCCATCAATGCCGCACACGATCCTCCACCGAGCGAGAGCGCATTGCCGGAAGCGAAGCGCATATTTGAGGAGCTGTGCATGAGACTCCTCGAGAATCGCCTCATCTTATCCCGCAGGGACTACATGCACGGGGATAAGCACTACAGGCTTGTGACCAACAAGGAGAACGACCTCAAAGACGCCGTCACCTTAGCCAGTATCTACCCTCTCGAGCAGATCCAGGAAATGCAGATCGCTGGCAACGAGCTACTCAGGGAATACGGAAAAGCATTGAAGGAGTACCGCACCACCGTGCGCCGCCACCAGCGATGCTGGAAGAGTCTTGTCTGTAGCATCCTCGCACCATTCATCGTCCAATGTCGCGCGATGGCGGATAGGGAAATGCAGGAAAACCAGATGAAGCAACTCCTCCCCGCTCGGTGCTTCCGGATGCTGGAAATCCTCGATATAGCGGAGGGCAGGCTGAAGGATGCAGTAGGAGCATGAGAGATCGGCAGCCCTAGCAGGAGCAACGGACGCGACCTATACTACCCCTGTGGTTAAGCGACGCAGAAAGCTCCGGCAGCCGAGGAAGCGCAAGAGGCTAGCTCCTGCCCTCGACTTAGAGCCATCGACCCGCCGGCATATCAGCGGCGCTTTGCAGATCGCTGCAGGCATCCTTCTCGTTCTCGTACTGAAAGGCGAGGCAGGGCTCTTCGGAGCTGCTCTCAGCAAAATCCTGACATTCTTCTTCGGAGCATACGCCGGCATCTTCGCGGGCCTCCTCATTACTTCCGGGCTCCTCCATTGGCTCACCGTCGCAGAGCACTTCTCGGTGAAGCGCTCGGCGGGACTGAGTCTGTGTCTCGTAGCGTTTCTGGGAGTGGCGCACATGACGGCCCCCATGGAGGAACTTGCCGTACACAGAGATGATTTGGGCGGTGCTATCGGATTCATGGCCAGTTTTCCCTTCGTGCTCTTCGCAACACCTGCGGTCGGATTCACCGTGCTCGGCGCTCTCTTCCTCGTCGGAATCTTCGTCGCATTTGAGCCCAATATTTCCGCTCTCGTGCGGCTCGTGTCCGAGCGTAAGCGCAGCACTCGCAGTGCAAAACTCAGTGCCTCGCCCCGTGCAAAAACATCCCGTGAGGTGGACGAATCCGACGACGACCAGTGGGTAGATGAGGAGGAAGGAAAAGAAGAAACGCCGGAGGATCTCGTAGAAGAGGACCGTGAACCTCCGGAGCTCAACATCGTGCGGCCGAGCTTTGTGCAAAGCGATATGAAGTCCGCAAAAGCTACGCCGAAGCCGCTCAAAGTGAAGAAAGCCGCAAAGGACACGATCGAGATGACCGATAAGCGCTACGAGGAATGGACCTTCCCCGCATTCGACCTGCTCGATGACAAGAGGAGTGAGCTCACCGTCGACGACGAAGAACTCAAAGTTCAGGCACGACGCATCGAGGAGAAACTCCGTGAGTTCAAGATCGACGTGACGATGCGCGATGCGCACCCAGGACCAACGGTGACGCAGTTCACCCTCGAGCCGTCGGAGGGCGTGAAGCTCAGCAGCATCGGCACGCTCAAAGACGACCTCGCGCTCGCGCTCGCAGCCGAGAGCCTGCGCATTGAGGCGCCGATTCCGGGAAAGAGCCTGGTCGGCATCGAGATGCCCAACCGGATCCGCACGACCGTGCATCTGCGGGAGATCCTCGAAAGCCCCGAGTTCACCCAGAGTGCATCCCCTCTCACCCTCCCCCTCGGCCGTGACGTCTCGGGAAAAGCCGTCGTCGCCGCGCTCGAGGACATGCCTCACCTGCTCATCGCGGGCGCGACAGGATCGGGAAAATCCGTCTGCATGAACACGTTCCTCACGGCCCTTCTCTTTCAGAATGCCCCGGATCAGCTGAAGTTCATCCTCGTCGACCCGAAGAGAGTGGAGCTCATGCCCTTCGACGGCATTCCCCACCTGCTTACCCCCGTCATCACGGAGTCGGAAAAAGCTCTACAGGCCCTGCGCTGGGCTGTTGCTGAAATGGGCAGAAGACTCCACCGCTTCTCCGAAGTGGGGGCAAAGAATCTCGCAGAGTTCAACGAGAAGCAGACGGAAGAGGGCGCAACACTCCCCCGCATCATCATCGTCATCGACGAGCTCGCTGACCTCATGATGCGCCAGTACCGCAGGGACACGGAAACCATGATTGCCCGCATCGCTCAGATGGCACGCGCAACGGGGATGCACCTCGTCATCGCCACGCAGCGCCCGTCGGTGGATGTCATCACCGGACTCATCAAGGCCAACATCCCGACCCGCATCGCCTTCCGCGTGGTTTCGGCGGTCGACAGTCGCACGATCATCGACTCCATCGGGGCCGATGACCTCCTGGGGAAGGGGGACATGCTCTACATGACGGCATCGACGCCGAAGCCCGTGCGCATCCAGGGGATCTTCATCTCCACGAAGGAGACGGATCGGGTCATCAACGCCGTGAAGATCGCCGGTGGGGGCAAGGTCACGGAGCACATCGGTCTCGGCGACGAAGAGGACGAAGCGGATGACGCAGGGGAAGAGGGTGCGGATGGGGTGAATCTCTCGCCAAACGATCCTGCTGCTTTGCTCTCTCAACCCTACGCGCAGATCGATCTCGAAGCCGACGATGACGGCGGCGACAGCATGTTCTTCGACGCGGTCGCTGTGGTACAGGAAACCGGCAAGGCCAGTGCTTCCCTGCTCCAGCGCCGCCTGAGTGTGGGGTACGCAAGAGCAGCGAAGCTCCTCGACATCATGGAGAAGAAGGGCCTCATCGGCCCCGTGCGCGGAGCAAAAGCCCGAGAGGTTTTCCTTGACCGCACGGGCACGCCCGCATAGCCATGACGCTGCTGATCGGCACGAAAAATAAGGGCAAGATCATCGAGATAGCGGAAGCGCTTGCAGGACTCTCGATCCGATGCATCGGTGCGCACGAGGCGGGAATATCGGAAGATCCCGTCGAAGAAGGATCCACCTTCGCGGAAAACGCTTTGCAGAAGGCGAGATTCTATCGTGCGCGTGCGATGCTCCCCACGCTCGCCGACGACTCGGGGATCATCGTCGAGGCACTGAAGTCCGAGCTTGGGATCCACACGAGGCGATGGGGGGCGGGACCGGACGCAAGCGATGAGGAGTGGATTACGTATTTCCTCAGTCGCATGGAAAGGGAACCCAATCGTCGCGCGCAGTTTGTCTGTGTGCTTGCCTACATCGATGCAGACGGCATAGAACACCTCTTTGAAGGGACGTGCGACGGAGTGATCACGGAGTCCCTCGAAGCTGACTATCTCCCGGGGTTACCCATCTCCGCATGCTTCAAACCTGATGGATATGATTGTGTTTACTCAGCGATGAAAGTTGAACAAAAAAATTGTACAAGCCACCGGGGTCGTGCAGTCAATCAGCTTGCGGAGTTTCTGCGGCATCGGAAGAAAACGCACGCGGAAGTATCCTAAGTGCTGCGTACTCCACTCCCCGGTCACTCATCTGCTGGCGGATCAGGAGGTCTCCAGCCGCAAGATCGGAGAGATGATCTTCGATGTCGTAACCCATATCACAAATTTCACCCATTACCGCATTGCGTTTACGGACTTTCTCCCAGAGCTCCTCAGCAACTGCCATGCCACATACGCCAGCTGCGATCGCAGGCGACATCCAGTGCTTGTTACAAACCGCGGTCAAGATGGAGAACATTGCGAAGCTGTTAGCGAAAAACAATACCTGCTGCATACGGATGCGTACCTCCAACGATGCCCGTTTCACAGCTGATACCTTCTGTCCAAGATCGGCACAGAGCTTCTCGGATTGAGAATCGCCGCTATCTGCCCCGATTGCCGAAAGGATCTGTAGTCGCTTGATCTCCGGAGATTCATCCATGACTGCGATCCTAAAGAATGCCGGCGGGGAGCGCTACGGAGAAAGTGGCGTGAAATCGAGCGCTATGATCTTGGCCCATACATGGGAAATGAGCTTCCGCAGATCCTCCTTTTCCTGCTCTGTGATGACAAAAGGCCTCTGGATAGGCTCTTCACCCCGCTCACCGATGAATTCGAGGGCAAAGCTCTGCAAAACGAGCAGTGGTTCGGCCTTTTCCAGGAGCAGTGCGTAGAAGACAAGCTGGCGGAAGTAGTCCCCCTCCTCTGTCCAAGACACCCGTCTGGGCTCGGCGCCCCCACGGATTTCCGCGGGAGTCTTCGGTCGTCCGGTTTTGTAATCGATGACGATGGCGTCTCCGGATGTCGCAGAGAGCGTATCGATCCGATCGATCTTCCCCTTGAGCGGGATATCACCGCAATGCGCACGCACATCGCGCTCCACGGCATAGACGTATGCCGTGGAGCTCTGAAGCCTCTGACCATAAAACGCGGAGAGCGCATCGCGCCCGTGGCTGAGCAAATCCGCCCTCTGCTTCTTGGTGAGCACATTGCGCTCCTCTAAGTGCCAAGCAAATGCCTCGAGAAATGCCTTCTCCGTCATGGGCATCCCCTGCATCTTCGCCTCACCCCACTTCTTTAGCGCCCAGTGCGCGGCACTGCCGTAGGCGATGGCTCGAAGGGATTGCTCGGAAAATTCCTCGGGCTGACCGAGCAGATGCACGCGAAGGAATTCCTGGGGATCGCGTAAAAACGCGGAAAGCGAACTCGGTGACAGCGCAAAATCCTCGAGGCGTTCCCGGAGGTAGGCCTCCAGCGCTGCATCGCCAGAGATGCACGTAGGATGCAGAAGCAGAGCTGCCTGCTCGGGATTCTGTAGAGCTGTGTCTTCCTCAGACAGAGGCCCTGCCTCCGAGAAGAATGCCGAAGGGGCAACAGCGCGGGCGCGCTCGCCGACGGCGAACTCGCGGGGGCAGATCATGAGAAGCTCGCGCTTCGCGCGCGTCATCGCGACATACGCAAGACGACGTTCGTCCTGATGCTTCTCGAAACGCTTCTGCTCCGACTCCCACCCAAAGAGCAGGTCCTCCGGCACAGCCAACGAGGAGGGGCTTTTGCGCTGATCCCAGTGCCCCTCGCGAAACGCACTTAAGATGACCGTGTGAAACTCCAGACCCTTGCTGGCGTGCGCCGTCATCAACTGCACGCCACTTGTTACAAGGTGCGGAAGCTGATACGTGAGGCGCACTTGGGCAAATGTCTCGTCGGCATAGAGGGAAAGCTCTGCGAGGAAGGCATGGAGGGAGAGATCGGGATGATCGGTGCAGCGCTGCTTCACGTACCGGAAGAACTGCTCAACAACGGCAAGATCGATGGGATCCATCGCGTGCGCGCCTTCCGTGATCCCCGAAGTACGCAGGGCAGCCTCTACGGTCTGCAGCACCGTGCGCGAAGCGACTTTCTGGGAGAGATCGAGGAGAACGTCGCGGGCAACGAGCACGGAAGAGAGATCGGCGAAGCGCGCATCTGCCGAGAGGAGATCCAACATCATCGAGCTTAAGGGGGCCTTTGCATCGCGCGCAGCCCACGACAGCCGGGCAAGATCCGCAGGATGGCAGCCGAAGCACGAGCACGCGAGGGCCTGCAGAAGGCGATCTGCACTCGCAGGATCCACGGCATACCGGAGCATCGTGAGGATCTCTGCGACGGTGGGGTGACTGAGCAGATCCGCCTTACCCGACAAGATCACGGGAATGGCACGGGCATGCAGAACATCGTAGAGCGGACGGAGCTCATCGTTCTTCTGCACGAGAATCGCAATCTCCTCCGGGGAAATACCTCCGGCAATGCGCTCCTCAACGAGATCCGCGATGAGCCAGGGCTCGGAGGCGTCCGAAGGTGTGCGCAGGAGCCTCGGCACCATCCCCTGCTCCTGCGTATTGGCCTTGAGATCTTTGGTGAGGCCTTCGATCTTCCCCACCAAGCGCTCTTCGTTACGGGCGATGAGTCTTCCGGCTGCATCGAGGATCGGCTGCGTGGAACGGTAATTGCTCGTGAGCACAATGACCGGAGCCTTCGGAAAGCGCTCACGGAAAGCGAGCATGTGCTCCATATTCGCACCCTGGAAACGGTAGATCGCTTGGTCATCGTCGCCGACGAGGAAGAAGTTCGGCTCATGGGGAAGATGCGCGTAGGTGGTGAGGCGTTCGATCACCTTCCACTGCGCACCGTTGAGATCCTGCGCTTCATCGACGAGGATATACTGGTAGCACTCCTGCTGCTTTAAAAGAAGCTCCTGGTCCTCATCGAAAGCACGCAGCACCGTGAGGATCATGTCGTCGTAGTCGTAGGCTCCGAGAGCAGAAAGCTCCTCTTGGTAGCGCCTGAAAATGCCGACGAAGTCCTGAAACTTCTCCGCCTGCAAGCGGTTTTTCTTATCCGCCTTGGTTCCGGCCTTGCTCTTAACCGCCATGAGCTCTTCGTACGCCTTGGCGACATCTTCCAGATCCTGAAGCGATTTCCCTTCGCGCTTGCAGTCGCCGATTCGACCGAGAATGCCGGGAATGCGGTCGTAAGGGTTTTTCGGATTGACCAGAACGGAAGACCCACTCACCTCATCGATGATGCGCTGCAGGAGCCTCATGCGGTCCATGTCGGAAAGTGGTGTTCCTGCAGACCATTCCTCAAACACTGCGGGGTGGCGCAAGATGAGCTTGTCACAAAATCCGTGGACGGTAGACACCGTGACGCCGTACGCATCCGCTCCGATCATGCGGCGCAGTCGCTCGCGCATGGCTACCGCTCCCGCCGTAGAAAATGTCAGGCACAGGATATTGCCAGGATTCGCCTGGGTCTTTCGGAGGATGTGCGCCGCGCGCACCGCAAGAACCTGCGTCTTGCCGGTACCGGGACCCGCGAGCACCATGATCGGCCCCTCGATGGCATCGACCGCTCGACGCTGCTCAGCATTCAGCCCTTCGTACGATGTACGGTAATCCACGACTCCTATGGTAGCAGTGCTTCCCGAAATTTTTATAGAACACAAAAAGTGTTCTTCTCAAGAGGAATTTGCTTGTGGGGCGGAAGAGACTGTTATCATTACTGTACTTTAGTTCTACCTCTCCTCTTCCATTATGGATTGCTCAACAGGCACATGCGGCACGGGCTACAGCGGACGCAAAGTCGCCCGCATCTTGATCTATATCGGAGCCATCAACTGGGGGCTTATCGGCATCGGCGACTTCGTCGACCGGGAATTAAACATCGTCCAGATGCTTCTCGGCTCTATGCCGGTCGTCGAGTCGGTGGTCTACGTCCTCGTGGGTCTTGCCGCAGCATTGGAGCTCTGCAAGCCCTGTCCCTGCAACAAGAAGTAACCTTCCTCCGCGTTTGACGAAAACGGCCTTCCGAAGAGCGGGGGTCGTTTTTCATGGTAGAGATCAATACTTCGCCAACTCGTATGCACACCGATCACACTTCCTATAGGGTCGTCCTTCACGGATGAGATCGACGAGCGTTCCCTTCCTGCACTGGGGACAGAGCGTGCCCTTGAGAAAGGAATCCGCGGCATTAAACCCGACGCGCTTGCCCGTACCCCCGTGCTCACGGATGGAGAGTGACCGGGGATGGTCGCGCATCTTCTGGAGCACCTTGGCCTCGATCTGGCGAATACGCTCGCGCGTGACGCCGAACTCCTTGCCGACCTCCTCGAGCGTGTGCCCGACGCCGTCTCTGAGACCGAAGCGCATCTCGATGATCTTGCGCTCGCGGGGTGTGAGGAATTCAAGCATTGCGTGCACGTTTTCCTTTCTGAGCTGCCTGTTGGTTGCTTCAAACGGGTTCACAGCCTCCTCGTCCTCGATGAAGTCCCCGAGCTTGCTGTCTTCCTCAGAGCCCACCGGTGACTCGAGCGAGATGATGTCCTGGCTGATCTTCTGGATGTGGCGGACTTTCTTGATGTCCATGCCCATTTCCACGGAGAGCTCTTCCACGGTTGGCTCGCGACCGAGCTCCTGCACCAACCTGCGCTGCGTGTGCGTAAGCTTGTTGATCGTCTCGACCATGTGCACGGGAATACGGATCGTGCGGGCCTGATCGGCGATGGCACGGGTGATGGCCTGACGGATCCACCATGTTGCGTACGTGGAGAACTTAAATCCCCTCTCCGGATCGAACTTTTCCACGGCGCGGAAGAGACCGATGTTTCCTTCCTGGATGAGATCAAGAAACGAGAGTCCACGCCCGATGTACTTCTTGGCAATGGAAACAACCAAGCGGAGATTGGCTTCCGCAAGCTGCTGCTTGGCTCCGGCATCGCCCTTGCGGATGCGTCGAGCGAGCTCGACTTCCTTACGTCCATCGATGAGTGGCACGCGACCGATCTCCGAGAGGTACATGCGTACGGAGTCGTTGCTGATCTCGAGGAGATCCACCTCGCGCTCGCGCTTCTTCTTCTGACGATCCTCGGGCGTCTCCTCCTTCTCATCCATGGCGATACCCGCGGTGGCAACCATCTGGAGCATGTCGTCGTCATCGTCATCGACTTTGCCGGCAACGGACTCTTCGGATTCCGATTCCTCCTCTCCTTCGGGGGCTTCCTCCTCCGCTTCATCCTCTTCTGTGGAATCTGCCGCAACGATCTCCGTGAGATCCTGCATCGGCTCGTCGGCACGACCTTTCTTCTCCCAGATCAGCGCATCTTGGACGTCGATAACCTGGATGCCGAGATCCGTGAGCAACGTGTAGATCTCATCGAGGAGCTCGACGCTCTCTTCGGCGTTCGGCACCACAGACATGATCTCCTGATGGGTGACGTACCGCTGCTCACGCCCTTTCTTGATGAGATGTTTGACGGCTTCTGGAAAACGCTTGAGGTCGTCATCGGAGGGCTGTGCAATGAATTTACGCGGATGGGAGGCCATAGCGTGGAAGACGGGATGAATCCCGGTAGCGATAGCCTACAACGCAAAAGCGGGGAACGAAAGTGAAATTCAAGGAGATCCGACCGATTGTCGGGGATACACCGGTAGCCACCCCCCTCAGCCTGCCATCTTGCTCAGCTTCAAGACCTGCTGGAACTGCGTCTCGAGCTGGGCCGCTTCAGCGCTGCGCCCTTGCAATTGCGCTTCGCGAAGCTTCTCGGTGATCTCGCGCTGCTTACGCGCGATCATGGCGCGGTTTGCACGCTGGCAGTTGCGCCTGATTTCGCGCAAAGCAAGCGACTCGCCCCAATCCTGGAAGCCGTGCTGTTCGCAGAAAAGCAGAAGCACAGCAAGTCGCTCTTCATACTGCGTCTCGACGGTGACCTTCCCCTCTCCAGCCTGCCGAAGCGCTAAGAAGAGCGCGGCCGCAAAGGGCTCATCGGGCTCGATGAGCTCCGAGAGGATGCCTCGAGCAGCAGGATAGAGTGCAAAGAGTCCAAGGGTGACCTCCACGGGAGAGAAGAGCGACGTGCTCATGGGTGACTCCACCGGAGAGGAAATCGGCTGCCTCCGAAGAGTCGGATTGGCTTCTGCCATCTGCAGTCTCCGCGTGAAGCTGTCTCCGAAGATCTTGCTGAACTTTTCGCGGTACGCATCGCGCTCCACCCCCTCAGGGAGAGCGACGAGGAGTTGCAGTGCACGATCCTCAGCTCTGCGGCGAGACTCCGGGGTCGTGAGCGGATCACGCTGGAGGTCCCTGTACACCATATCAAGGTAGGGAACGGCATCCTCACGGAGCATCCGGAGGAGCGCATCGGGGGCATCGCGCGCCACTTCATCCGGATCCTTTGCAGGAAGGCGGACGACGTAGACCGCCAACCCTTCCTTTGCACACAAACCAAACGCGCGCTCCGCGGCATCCTGCCCTGCGCGGTCCGCATCAAGGCAGAGTACGACAGAGTCGGCGACCCGCTTGAGCAGTCGGGCATGCTCCTCGGTGAGTGCCGTCCCGCTCACGGCAACAGCGTTTGTTGCGCCAGCCCTGTGACATGCGACGACGTCGAAGTACCCCTCAACCATAATGACTCTGCGTTCGCTGCGGATACCCTCTCGGGCGAGGTGCAAACCAAAGAGCACCGAGGCCTTACGGTAGAGCGGCCCCTCGGAGGAATTGATGTACTTGGCGTCATCATCCCCGATGGTGCGTCCTCCAAAAGCAATGATGCGGCCTTGGGCATCGCTGATCGGAAACGTGATACGGTTGCGGAAGCGATCGTAGATCCTCTCCTCCGAGAGATCTTTCTGAATCCCGAGCCCCGCACTCACGATCTCCTTGCGGCTGTATCCCTCCTTGAGCAGATGCTGATAGAGCGCACTGAACGAATCCGGCGCGTACCCGATGCCGAAGCGCTCGAGGAGATCTGGAGGAACTGCGCGCTTGGCCAGGTACTCCTGTGCGGGGGGAGAGGAGCGCAGTGAGGAGAGGAAGAACTTCTGCGCCGCATCCATGCAGCTACGCAGGCGCTCCTTCTCGTCTTTCTCGATGACGGGTGCGTTGCCGCGCTCGGGAAGTGCGACGCCCGTCCTCTCGGCAAGATCGCGGATGGCCAGGGGAAAGTCGACATTTTCGATCTTCTGGTAAAAGGAGAAGATATCGCCGCCGGAGTTGCAGGCGAAGCAGTAGGCAATGCCTTTGTCGGGGGAGACGAGGAAGCTCGGGTGCTTGTCGTTGTGAAACGGACAGAGCCCGATGAAGCTCCTGCCCTTGGGCTTCAGCTGAACGTATTGCGCCACGAGCTGCTCGATCGGGAGACGTGCCTTGATGTCTGCAACAGGATCCATGGAGGATGAGTATAGAGGCAGATCCATCCTGGTTCTACGAACCCTTCAACTGGACAATCCACCGCGAAAGCCGGTTTTTCAGATTTCCCCCTCGCGCAAGCCCCCTTCCTATAGCCATACCGTTCCAGAGGATGATGATATCGCCATCGGCATCTTCTCGGCATTCGATGTTTTGGCCCTCGAGCAGTTCGTGGAGATCGTTATCGCCGACACTCAATATTCCCCGAGTGGCCATCGTCCCGCGCGCGATAGCGAGCTCATCGGTGATGCGGAATCTCCCGTCTTTCAGTCCCTTTGCGTACGGAATCCCCATGCTGTAGTCCACAATAGGAAGGTGCAATGAGGCTGCTGCCTCGGTCGTGAGCAACACAAGATCCCCTCGGTGGACAAGCATCTCTCCCTCGTGCACGAAGTCGGTGCCATAGATATCTGCAATGCGCTTGCGGATCTCCATCTCCATCGTGCGCTGAAATCTCTCCTCGCGCCTGCGAAGAGATGCACCATGCTCGCGAGCTCTCGTCGGTGCAATTTTGCGAAGAACAGCGCAGAAGAACCCTTCGGTGTCGTAGGTCTGGGGCCAGATCCGCAATAACGGGAATGCGGAATGAGGAATGAGGAATGAGGAATTACCAGAAAGATGTTCTTGTACTCTGAGCGAATCCTGTACGGCAATTCCTAATTCATCATTCCCTGCCCCTCGAAGCCTTGGCGAAGTGGGGTTCATTCCTAATTTTCCTGGCTCTACCACCTCTAGTTGATCACAAAATTTGTTCAGTATTTGGAGCACCACGCCTTCGTTTTCCTCGGGTGTGAGCGTACAGGTGGAATAGACGATTGTGCCGCCCACTTTTGCAGCGTGCACTGCGGCTTCGAGCACCTCCATCTGGAGCCTCGCCATCTTCGCGATGTTTTCGGGGCCGCAGAAATTCAGGGCATCGCTGTCTTTCCGAACTGTGCCTTGTGCACTGCAAGGCGCATCGCAGAGCACGCGATCAAACTGCTCGGTCATCTGCTTTCCAAACCACTGCCCTACCTTTTTTGTGAGGATGACATTCGTCACGCCCGACCGCTGGCATGCCGTAGAGAGGGTCCACATCCGTTTCTCCTGGACTTCGTTGGCAACGACCACTCCCCTGCCCTGCATCATGGCAGCAAGCTGCGTCGTCTTACTCCCCGGAGCCGCACACATATCGAGCACGGTCTCTCCAGGCTCGGGATCGAGAAGTACGGGAGGCAGCATCGAGGAAGCCTCCTGGAGGTACACATGACCGAGGAGATGCAAAAGATCTTTGCCGAGCGCCTCGCTCCTATCCTCGCGGTCAATGAAAAACCCTTCAGGACACCACGGTATAGGATCGAGATTCCATCCGTGATCGGCCGCCCACTGCTTCACGCTCTCCACACTGGTCTTGAGCGTATTCACACGGATGCACTTACGGAGCGGCCGCGCGCTCGCAGCTTTGAGCGCTGCAAGATCGGTAAACGGCGCGTAGCGATCGAGGGGGGTGAAGAAATCTTTGTGCATCGAAGACATTCCCTAGACTAAGGCATACGCCATCTTTGCACATGGTATTTCATGCTGATTCTGCACCAGACATCTCACGAATCTTCTGCTGCCTAAACTCCAGAAATCGCACCATTGAACCAACTGTATGCAAATCCGACGCCAAAGCTAAATCGGGGTCTGCGGCAAACGCATCGACATTGAGGTGGGGCAATCTCTCCTTTAGTTCAGCGAGGCCTGCTTCAGTCACGTAGATCTTATTTTGAGATGGACCCCCAACTCTACGAAACGCATCATCCTCAAACACCACTCCGTTGATGGAAAACAATTCTCCACGGGGAATTTCGATGCCAAACTCCTTCTCCACGCGGAAGAGGATATCCAAATAATCGATAGACTCTGCGCCAAGATCCGCTTCAAGACGAGCACCTTCTGTCAGCTCATCCTCGTCAACACCAAGTGCATCTACTAAAACATCTGTTATGCCTTTCACCAGCCTCTCACGGGTCCAACTGGAAAACTCTGTCTCAAAGATAGTAGGAGCTCGAGCATAAGGCTGATGAGCGTCAGCATATGATGGAGTTTGTTCGTCCGTCGTGCCGACCATCACGTCACGTTCCTGAGGAGCGAACAAAGCATGGAATTTTGGCTTGAGCAGCTTCACCAGTTCCGGCACCGAAACACTGGAGACGCCTGCCTGAAGCAAAGCATCAGCGATTTCGCGCTCGGGGTCAGCCTTGGGAGATGCGATGCTGGAGGGGGCTAGCATGGGAAGCGGATGGTAGCTTTTCAGGAGAAGTACGCAAGGACATTACTGCTCTTGCGCGGTTGGACTGGTCGCACGAAATTCTTCGAGTGCGCGCTGAGGGTCCCCGCGAGTACAGATTTCCTGGATGCGCTTCCACACAAGATCGCGTTGACAATCCCCGTAGCGCAGAGCTTCAAGAACATCGGCAGCATCCTCTCCGAGGTACGAGCGAAAGCGCTCGAGTCGTTCCTGCTTTTCCCCATCGGGGAGACTCGTATCGGCGGGCCCGAGACCGACGTCGAGCATCCGATTGCGCAGCGAGGGCTTCTTGCGGAATCCCTCAAGGTTTGCATCTTCGATGAACCGCATAGGAAGACCGCTACTTGCGAAAAGCGCCTGCATCCTGCGTTGCGTCCAGCCCTGCATTTGAAAGGAAATCTTTCCCTTCAAGCCAGTGACCCTCGAATGCTCGACGAGTGCCTGAAATCCTTCATCTGTGAAGGGAAGCTTGCCTTTCAGCATTTCCTGGATGCAGCCATAGGCCATGACCTCCACCACCGACCTTCCGAGAGCCGTTCGCGTGATCTCTGATTGCCGTTGCGCGCGTGGGGATTCCTCCATAGATACTTGATCTCTCAGGATCCCAGACTATACTGCCATTCAATGTCAAGAACCAGCACTTCATCGAAAATCGGGGACTTTCGCGTGGAGAGCTACGGATCGGGGGAGCCGACGATGATGGCCATCGGCGGCCTTGCCTATGCCCCTTCGGATTTCTCACGCATGGCGGATTATGTCGAAGGTACCTTGCACGTTATCGATCAACCAATCCACGTGGGATCTGTAAAGAGAATGGAAGGATGGCAGCGGTGGCTGCGCACCGAATACGCAAGGATATTCAGGACCCTCGGAGCGGAGTACCTCATCGGCCACTCGTGCGGCAGCTTTGACGGAGCCCATATCGCAAACAACCTCCCGTCGCTCAAAGGACTCGTCATGCTCACTCCTCCCTACGGAAAGGCGGGGATGTCGGATAGAAGTCGCTGTGAGGACTTCGGACTCCTTGATCGATGCCTCGCGAGTCTCTGCGACGACATGCCAGACGACCTCTACCGTTCCATGCTCGCAGAGCACGATGATGAATACGGCCTGCGGATCAAAGACATCTATCGGCATGAGATCCCCAAAGGAGAATCTGTCGTAAGAGATGTGATACAGCTAATGCGAGAATCACGCTCCCCGATTCTTGTCCTGCTCGGATCTCAAGATCCGTGGAACAACGGTGCTGAACCGCCAGCTGAGGGCGAACATATATCTGTACAACGCATGACAAGCGGACATTACCCCCACGTCACACAACCAGAAGCCACAACGCAATATGTTCATAACTGGTTGCGCTCTCACACCACCCCCTGACATCTCCTTCCTACGTCATGCAACAAATCGTCCATACGGCTATCGGGCAGAGGTGTGGTGGGGATGGTGGCTCCTCTTGTTGATACTCCCCACAGTTTCCTTCGCGCACGGAGCGTGACGAGAAGAGCGTGGTCCGTGATCGCTGACATCTCGAGTCGCTCACCTGGGGCCGGGTTTGCCATCACGGAGGTCTCGTTCTTGCGAATGACTCGCCACAGCAACGGATCGTGGGGTCGATGAATTTCATACATGACATCCCCATCGAGAGAAGAAGTCACCCACTGTCGATTATTGGGAAAGGAACACGCATCTGCTTGCTTCGTTCTTTCGTAGCGCTCAAGAAGGACCTCGTACTGTTTATCGTAGTCGGTGGCAACAACGTCATGGACGGGCCTTCCCTTGTGCGCGATTCCCGTCCACTGAGCACTGCGCAGAAGGCCGCGGAGATGGCCATCCATGAGTACACGATAGCGCTGCAGAAGGGCATCTCGGACTCGGTCAATAGCCTCATCGCAGATAGGAGCATCCGTGAGGTCATCAACTGCATGGTCGATAGAGCGGTAATACCTTCCCTCGGTCGGAAATGCGTCTCGGAAGCGATGAGAAGGGAACATGCGATCGAAGGAGAGTTACAAAAACATTATCCAACGACAAAGCTTACAAGCTTACCCGGGACGTAAATCTGCTTAGCTATGGAAGTACCAGCGATGAACTTCGCGACGTTCTCCTGCTTGCTTGCAGTAGCAATGATGTCGTCCTTCGAACTATCGGACGGAACCTCGATACTCCCCCGAAGCTTGCCATTGACCTGTACAGCAATCGTCATCGTGTCTGATGTGAGGAGTGCCGGATCAAAGCTCGGCCAACGCTGATCAACGACGAATCCCTCCCCCCCGCACATCTCCCAGAGTTCGTCTGCCAGGTGCGGAGCGAGAGGTGCGAGGAGCTTGGCTACGGTCTGTAGAGTCGATCGATCGATTTCCTGCTCGCGCTCGAGGACATTGAGGAGCTCCATGAGCGCGCTGATTGCGGTGTTGAAGCGGAATGCAGGGATGTCTTCAGTGATTTTCTTGATCGCACGATGGAGTGCAGTCTGCGAAGATCCTTTAGATTGATCAATTTTTGTACTCGTGTTTTTTGTTTTTTGTGAGGGCTGATCCTGAATTATCTCAAAAAGCTTGAATAAACGAAGAGCAAAGCGATCAATCCCCTTGATCCCCGTATCACTCCAGTCCCCTCCTTCGGTGAAGGGTCCCATGAACATCAGGTACATACGAAACACATCGCTGCCGTGTCTGTCGACGAGAGCGTCTGGTGAAACCACATTGCCTTTGCTCTTGCTCATCTTCGCCCCCTTGTTGGTAATCACGCCTTGGTGAACTAATTTTTTGAACGGTTCACTATGCGATACGTAGCCAAAATCTTTGAGAGCCATCATCACAAAACGTGCATAGATCAGGTGCATACAGGCGTGCTCAGCACCTCCGATGTACATGTCGACGGGCATCCATTGCTTCTCTACTTCAGGATGAACCAGAGTCAGAGGTTGATTGTTCTTTTTTTGAGAAGCTGACAGCTGACAGCTTTCAGCTTTCATCGAAGCACCCTGCGTTTGCAGGTACATCAAATAGTAAAAGCTCGAGCATACGAACGTATCCATCGTGTCATACTCCGGCGTCCAGCCCTTACCAAAGAGCTTCTCCGTACGCTCCTTAAATTCGTTCGAGTGCTTGAGCGGCGACTCCCCCGTCGGGTTGAACTCGACATCTGTAGGCAGTGTCCACGGCAGATGCTCCTCGGGAACGGGATGCGGATTGCCTTTGGGATCGTAGACGATGGGAATGGGGGCGCCCCAGTAGCGCTGGCGCGATACACACCAGTCGCGAAGACGGTACTGAATCTTCCGCCTTCCCATGCCAGCTCTCTCAAGCTGATCAATGATCTTCTTGCGACCATCGAGAATCGCAATACCGCTGAACGCTCCAGAATCGATGATCGTTCCCAACACGGCATACTTGTCGATGTTATCGTACACGATGGATTCACCCTCAGGATTTTGGATGCTCTGAACAATGTCTAAACCGTATTTTTTTGCGAAATCCATATCACGCTGATCATGTGCAGGAACACCCATAACTACCCCAGTCCCGTAAGTCATCAGAACGTAATCGGCCACCCATAAGGGGATGCTCATTCCTGTAAAGGGATGCTTGAGGAACGCACCTGTGCATACGCCCGTCTTGTCCTTGTCACCAAACTGACGATCGAATTCTGATTTTGTAGAGGACTGAGCGATATAGGCATGCACTGCATCCCTCTGCTCCGGAGTAACGAGCGTAGGAAGTAAGGGATGATCGGGGGCAATGACCACAAATGTAACGCCGTAGATCGTATCCACGGTCGTGGTAAATGTTTCAAGACTCATATCGCAGCCGGTAACCGACCAGACCACATCGCATCCCTCACTGCGACCAATCCAATTCCTCTGCATGATCTTCGTCTTCTCGGGCCAGTCGAGGGCATCCAAACCATCGAGAAGCTGCTGGGAGTACCGGGTGATATTCCAGTACCACTGCTCCAATGGCTTGTGGATGACTGGAGTCCCACAGCGCTCGCAAGTACCGTCCTGCGCCTGCTCGTTTGCGAGAACCGTTTGGCAACTAGGGCACCAGTTCACATTGCCAGCCTTTTTATAGGCCAATCCGTGCTTATGCATCTGCAAAAAGAGCCACTGGGTGAAGCGGTAGTACTCCGGCGTAGACGTATTGACCATCTTGCTCCAGTCGTACATACAACCGATGCGCTTGAGCTGGGTGATCATGGTCTCCACGTTCTTGCGCGTCGAGGTATCCGGATGCACGCCTGTCTTTACGGCATAATTTTCGGCAGGAAGTCCGAAGGCATCAAACCCCATGGGGGAAAAGACCTTCTTTCCCTGCATCCGCATGAAGCGGGCGAAGCTATCGCTGGGGCCGTAGTTGTACCAATGCCCAATGTGAAGCTTGTCACCGCTCGGGTAGGGAAACATCACATGCGTGTAGTACTTGTCGCTTCCGTCGGAGAGATCTGCTGCATACAGACCGGCTTCCTCCCAGCGTTTCTGCCACTTGGCTTCCAGAGCCTTCGGATCGTACGTGCGCGACATCCCCAGGATGATAGCAATTTCTGTGCATGCGAGGGAGAACTCTGCTACAGTTCCCGTTCGCAGTGGCACTCCCCTTAGTCGCCATCGTCGGCAGACCCAATACGGGCAAGTCCACCATCTTCAACCGCATCCTCGGGAAGCGGATCGCGATCGTGAGCGACATTCCGGGAACGACACGCGACCACATCGCGGGAAAAGTCGAGTCTGAAGATGTGGACTACCTCCTCGTCGACACGGGTGGAATGGGCGGGGGCACCGAAGACACGGATTTCGAGGACGACGTGGAAGCGCAGTCTACCCTCGCCGTGGAGCATGCCGACGTCATCGTACTGGTGCTCTCCGGCAGAGAAGAGCTGACGAGTTCTGATCACGCCGTCGCCGAGGTGCTCCGCAGGCGCAAGCGCAAGCATGTTCCGATCATCGTCATCGTCAACAAGATCGATAATCCTGCGAAGATCGAGGAGATCCTCCCGCAGTACTACGAGCTGGGGATTGGAGACGTGCTCATTCCCCTCAGTGCGGCGCACGGGTCGGGATTCGGCGCATTGGCAGACGCGATCCGCTCTGGTCTCAAGAAATTGCATTTCGCGAAAGCAACGGGATCCGACGAGGCCGCGGACGCTCCCCGCGTCGCCATCGTCGGCAAGCCAAATGTCGGCAAAAGCTCGATCGTCAACGCCCTCATGAGCGACCCGCAGCGTGCGGTTTCGCCGCGGATCGTCTCCGACATCCCCGGCACGACCCGAGACGCGGTCGACACCGCGATCCGTCACGATGGGAAAGACTTCATCTTCGTCGACACGGCGGGAATCAAGCGAAAGAAAGAAGCGAAACCCGGCCTCGAGACCCTCGCGTACTTTCGTTCGGTGCGAGCGATCGCCGAGGCCGACGTCGCGGTCCTTGTCCTCGACGGTTCCGGCCCCCTCACGCGCCAGGACAAACGCATCGCGCAGATCGCTCTCGAGGAGGGCAAGGGGCTGATCATCGCCGTCAATAAGAGCGATGTCATGATTCCCGAACAGCGGAAGAACGCTGCCAACGATGTGCTCACCGATCTCCCCTTCTGCAGATTTGCTCCCGTCATCGTCTGCTCAAGCAAGACGCGCGACGGTCTTGTGAAGCTCTTCGAGCTCATCGAGATGGTACAGAGGAACCGCAGGCGGAGAATCCCGACGCAAGAGCTGCATGAATGGTACGAGCAGAACATGCGCAGCCAGCCGATGGCGGAGCTCAAGGGGAGCAAGCACATCACCCAGGCGGACGAACCCGTTCCCACCTTCGTCATCTTCGTGAAGGAACCCAAGCGCGTGAAAGCGTCGGAGCTGCGCTTCTTGGAAAGCCGCCTGCGTTCGACCTTCGCGTTTGAGGGAACGCCAGTGCGATGGATAACAAAAGGGCCCAAGGAGAAAGGAGCAGGTAGCAAGTAGCAGGTAGCAAGTTTTCAAGGAGAGTCTTTCTGCCGTTTTTGTTTGATCGTTTTTGTTGCCTGGACGAGCATCGCTGCGATTTCATGACAAAGATGAGCAAGATCATCCCATGCAACATCTTTTGTACAGTTCGATGCCTTGATGATCATGAGCCAATACTGCGTTTCGGATGCCTCTTTGAGTGCGATGTGGAGTTTGGAAAGAAAATCCAAGGTACTTTGAGCATATTTTGCCTCTTCGCGATTGGCACCGATACTCGTGGTGGATTTGAGGAGTTGTCCACTCAGTACAAATGCTCTTTCCCTATCCAGTTCGCGACGAGCATGTACTGCAGCTATGGAAAGTTTCAGTGCCTTCGATCGCAGGGGATGTGCATGGATCATATCTTCTGATCATAGAGATTCTTCACAAAAATACAGGTGTACATTCATACAACCAATCACACTGCTCCTTGCTCCTTGCTACCTGCTACCTGCTCCTTTACCCACGCCCTTGTCGCATATCTTTCACCCTCCCGTCTTCATGAATCAGAAGCGGGAACGCCTTGATCGCAATTTCGAGCTTATCGAGGAGCTTCACCGGGTCATCGTCAAAGACCATGTTCGGGGGGATTGTGCGCTTGCAGAGGTTCTCAATGATGTGGGGAATCGCATTGCTGATGCCGCCGGTATTTGTAAGGATGGCGAGCGGCCGGCCTTCATCGTAGGCAATGGTGAACTCATTCAATGTACCAATGCCGCCGCCAACGATTATGATGCCATCACTGCTTCGGATATTGATAATGTCGCGCTCCATAAACCCCTGTCCCGTATAGAGAATAATATCGTTGTCATGTGGTGAGAGATATTCATTGACGTGCTCATATTCCGAAAAGGCGGGCGATATACCGATGGTAAGTCCCCCTGCCTCCTGAGCACCAAGCAGAGAATCATACGGCAAACCCGGGCAGGCGCCGTTGATGAATATATGGCCTCTTCGTGCGATTTCCTGGCCAAGCTTGCGTGCAACGCTTCGTGCATGCTGGCCCTCAGTTTGCGGCCCTGATGCCGATCCCATGACGCCGATCTTGAGTTTGTGATGGTAGGCCACGTTCTCTCTATTATAGCAAAAATTCGGGGAAAGTACACATTCGCTCAGAGCGCTTTATAAGGCGGGATGACCCTTTCCAAGATACGTGATCCTATTGAGATTGTGCTCCTCGTTCGTCTGGGCATAGTGAATGTTTCCCGCGCGATCATGTAGATAGTACCAATACTTGTGGGCTGCAGGCTTGAGGGCAGCAGAAATACTGGGAAGACCAGGACTGGCAATGGGCCCCGGAGGGAGTCCGCGGAATTTACGGGTGTTGTAGGGCGAATCGACATTGAGATCTCCTGCGGTAATCGTTCCTGTAGGCTTATCCAATATATACCGGACGGTAGCATCGACACCGAGTCCCATCTTCTGATCGTAGCGTTTCCAAAGTATTCCTGAGATCGCCGGCCGCTCCCCGTCGCCGACAGCCTCCTCTTCTATAAGGGAAGCCATGGTTATGATCTCATGGAGACTCCTTCCCGATGCTGCGACGGTATCCGCAGAAATATCGATGACCCGCTCGCGAAAGGTCCGAAGCAATCTGCTCAGGAATGCCTCCGTGGAAAATTGTTCCACATTCACGAAATACGTATCGGGAAAAAGATATCCCTCCGTTTTTCCGCCCCGCGTTGCCAATCCCGCACTCGGAGGAAGGAAACCGAACGCGGAAAGATCGCACGACTGCGAGCAGCGCAGAAAAGCGCCCGTAGCGGAAAGTCCCTTCTTCGTGAGGAGAGCATCGATGTCCCTGACCGTAAATCCCTCTGGGATCGTGAGCGCAATCTCCTGGGCCTTGCCGTGAAGCATAGCCTCGATCACATCCGCTGCGCTCATCGATCTCGTGAGGATGAATGTGCCCGCCTGAAGCCTGCCTTCACTACGTTGCCACTTCGCAAGGATGCGCAATGCCAAAGGAGATCGAATGACGCCTTGGCCATGGAGAACATTGGCTATCTGCCGGGTGCTGCTACCCGCCTCTATACGCACGGTCACCCGGCTTTCGTCACGAGCACTCACAGGCCTAAGGGACCACTGATACCAGCCAAATGCAGAAGCGAAAAACAATGCAGCCGCAGCAATACATTTCTTCATGGAGCTATTGTCCATGCTCAATTGTTTATTTTCAATTCGTTATGCTTAATTTCCCATTCCGCGCATTCCCTGCTCTGTCGGCAGGCCCATTTCTTTGTACACACCCTGCATCTTCTCCGCGGAAACCACCTGCGCTTTCTTGAGGGCACGATTGAGTGCATCTTTCAGAGCGGCAGGGAGGCGTGAGCGGTCAGCAGTTTCCGCAATGGTGATGGAGAGAATTTCCTGCTCGCCCGATACAACGACGGAAACCCCCTCCGCCTCGGCTTCGACCTGGATCTTCTGTAGCTCCTTCTTCACGCGCTTGGCTTCGCGCTGAAGGCGGAACATGTCTCGAGCTTGGGAGAGGGAAACCATAGCAACAGTCTTCCAGAATTCTCACGTACGAAAAAGTATTTTTCTGGTTTGTTGGTTTTATCGTTTTGCTCCTTGTTCGAAGAAACGCACAAACGCGCAACCGCACAAGCCAAAAGAATGTACAAACCGGGAATGCCCATCTACCATGGAACCCCGAGATGACCTTCTCGGAACTCACGTCATCGGTGAGCCCCCCTCTTATGGGCATGATGCACCTTCCCGAGGAATCGGAACGGGCAGTTTCTGCGTCCATCGTGGCTCTCGAAAGAAGCGGCTTTATAATAGGTCTCGATGCCGTGAGCATCATCGTCTCGACGCTCATTGGATACATCGGAGTCTTCATCATGGCCTATGGATGTTTGCGTGCGGTCTACGAATTTGCCATGGGTGGCAGAGGGCACGACCTCAGACTCCCCATGATCCGAGTGCACCTGGGAAAGCACCTTGCGTTGGGACTCGAGTTTCTCGTCGGTAAAGACATCATTGAAAGCGTTGTGCACCCAACCTGGGACGACCTCGGGAAGCTCGGCACCATCATCATCCTCCGCACGCTCGTCACGATCTTCCTCTCGAGGGAACTGAAAGAAGTAGAGGAAGAGTTCAAGCTAGAAAGCCGCAAGCTCTCCCTCGAGCAACGCAGGGCAAGACTGGGAAAGAAGTGAGCAGCACGCAATAACAAGGACACATTGTTCCCTGCGTGCAACCTCTCAATGCACAATACCAATGCGATCCTCAATTTCCTGATCGACAAACTCCCGCTTGCGCCCGTACTTCATGCGGCTGTACTCCTTGATGAGCGCGGCGAGCTTCTCATTTCTCGCGCTCTCGTCGTAGATCGTCTGCAGCGAAAATGCGCGTGAGGTCACGTTGTTGATATTGAGCTTGCAGTAGCAGCTGAAGTTCGGGATGCCAATGACGTCTTGATCGGAGACGACCGGCGCCATTTCCTTCGCCATGTACTCCGCGTCTTCGGCGCCGATTTTGAAGCTCATGATCGTGCCGACGTTACCGAAGACCGCGTCACGCATCTTGCTACTGGCCTGCCCGTAGGCTTCGGTCTTTCCCACGAGTTGCCCAATGTACTGGTGCGCCATGATGAGGCCGAGTTCGTACTTGCGCGCCTCCGAGAGAATCGTGGCAAAGGCGTCGGTGACGAAGTTCTGGAACTCGTCAACGTAGAGGTAGAAGCGTCGGCGCTGCGGACGCGGAATATCTGCGCGACTCATCGCGGCCATGTTCACCTTGTTGACGAAGATGAGTCCCAGCAGCTGCGCGTTCACATCGCCGATCTTTCCTTTGCTCAAGTTCACGAGGAGCACCTTGCCGGTATCCATCACCTCGCGAATGTTGAAGGCGCTCTTCGGCTGCCCGATGATATTGCGCATCGTAGTGTTGGTAATGAAGGGGCCGAACTTCGAGGAGAAGTACGGGATCATCTCCTCTTTTTCCCGAGCGCCCGTCTTGGCGATTTCATGCTCCCAGAAACTGCGCACGACGGCATTCTTGCATTTGGAAACTTTGTACTTCTGAAACTCGTCGTCGACGAAGAGGCGTGGGACGTCGATGAGCGTTGCTCCCTCCTCCTCATCGTCCATGAGCGTGAGACAACCGTTTCGGAAGTAGTGCTGGATCCTAGGACCGAAGATCTCGTTGCCGAAGAGCTTGATGAAAATCTCCATGGCATCGAGCGAGGCGCGATCCTTCTCTTCAGGCGTATTTGCCTCGAGGAGATTTAGTCCCATGGGACGCGCGTTGTCGGCCGGATCGAAGAGGATGATGTCTTTGGCGCGCTCTTTGGGCGTGTGTGCCAGGGCATCCTCGATGAGGTCGCCGTGGGGATCGACGATGCAGAGTCCTTCGCCGTTTTTGATGTCCTGACGGCTCATCCAGCTGATGAGCGACGACTTACCACAACCGGATTTTCCGATGATGTAGTGATGGCGCGTGCGGTCGCCGCCGCGGAACCGGATCTCTGTGTCTACGGCGCGGTAGCGGTTGATGCCCAGGAGGACCCCTTCGCTCGGCGCATCGGGAGGCGGCGGGAGCACCCGGTAGGCGATCCACTGGATGATCGGGATCTTGTTGTAGCGGCTGTCGGGGAAGTGGAAGAGTCCCGCGAGCTCTTTTTCTACGAGCATGCACTCGCGATGCATGTACGTGCACACTCTGTGCTTCCAGAGCCAGTGGATGATGGGACCGTTGATGATATGTGGGAGAAAGCCGATGATCATGCGCTTGTTCATCAGGACGTTACCGTAGAGGTCCTTGAACGCGTTGAACGCAACCTGGATGTTGTTGGTGAGATCGAGCGCGCGCTCCGGCTTTTTGGAGGAAGCCATGATACGAATCGCTGCATGATAGAAGCTCATGCCTCCCTTCTCGGCCATGCGCTTGTAGAGGTCTTCCTCCGGCTGGACCATACGCACGAACGAATCGCCGCCGCTCGCTCCGGGGGCATTGGTCTTCTTCCCCGTCGCGAACTCCGAAAATCCACTGAGAAAAAACCCGAGAACGGGAATGCTCGCAAACGTGCTATGCTTCTTGCCTTTGAACCCCGAAGAAGCGTTGCGCTTGGCGAGCGTATTGTACTTTTTGCGGATCGCGGGCGTGAGGACGATCTGTACCGCGGCCACTTCGTCCTTGTCCATTTTGGAGAGCACGTTGGAAATGCCGTTTAAGGGATCGTCCTGCATCAGATCATACGTACGCAGCGGATGCGAAAAGTGCTTCTGGAACTTGAGGTAGTACCCGACGAGCCTGTAGCCCTTCGGGCAAACTTCCGGCGTCCGCTCGAGCGTAACCTCGGCATCGGGATAGAATGCCGTAATCTGCTTCTCGGCGATCGAGACGAGCTTGGGATGCGTGACGACGTAGAACGTGAGCAACCCCTTCTCCACGTACATCTCAAAACTAATGCGGATGTCGCGGGTGATCCAGAAGTGAAGCATCTGCCAGAAGTCGAGATTGCGCACTTCCCAGAGTGCGCGGTAGAGCTGTTCCATGATCGCGACCTTCTCCTTGAAATCCTTCTCCGTGCGCTTTTCCTGGTCGAGCTTGGTATCGGAACGTGGCAGAACGACTTTCATCGACACGAGCTTCCGGCTCCGCCAGGTCGCGTAGGTGAACCGTGCGGAGCGACGCAGAAACGTGAAGGCGAAGTACGCCGAGAGCAGGAAGATACTGCGAGCAACCGGGTCTGCGATGAACCAATCCCCGATGATAAACCAAATGTCCGATCGCACGAGCGTCGTTGATAAGGCCACCAGCAACCAGAGAACGGGCCAGAAGAGAACACGGAGGAAAACGAGCATTTCTCATGAGTATAGCAGAAAACAGCCATCGGCTCCAGTGCCCAAAGAAATGGCTAAGAACTCACGCTTCAACTCCCATCTCCGCACTCCACGGCATGCATGCGCATATCGCGGCGTCGACCCTCCTGTGTCGTGAAGAGGAACGTGTAGCGCCCGGGTACTGATGGCGTAAAGGAAAACGCTTCTTCAGGCGCCACCCAGTCCTGCATCCGCACGATCGTACCATCGGGGTATGTAATGCCACGCACGACGAACCAGCGATTGGCTTTGAGGATCATCTGCTTTCCCGTCTTCCACTGATGCGGAATGCCGCGTTGGAAGCGAGCATCGCGGGTAAGCCGTTGCTGGAAACGCAGCCGGGCTCCGCAGCCCTCCACCAAGCTGACATCACCGAGTCGCTCGAAACGCGCCCGCAGCAACCCCTGCGACCGCGGAGCAATGGTGACAAACGACGCAACGCTCAAGTCCATGTCTCGACCATCCACGTACGGACCTCGGTCATTGATGCGTACCGTGACGCTTTTGCCATTGTCGACATTGGTGACGACCACGAGGGTGTTATGGGGAAAACTGCGATGCGCTGCGGTGAGAGCGTGCATGTCAAAGCTCTCCCCAAACGCCGTGCCGTCTCCGTGAAACTCCTCACCGTACATGCTCACCACATGCACCTCTTCTCGTAACTGGCGATCGAGTTTTGTCGCAAGGGAACGAAGATCCGCCTCAGATTGGACCAGCGATGCAAGATTGGCACCGGTATCGATGAGGGGGTAGCGCTGCATCAGAGCCGGAAGGTGCTCCTGCTGCATATCGGGAAGCTCAGCAACGTTCCGTGTGCGGTAGAGCCATAGCAGTGCATCCCCGAGCGTGAGCGAGTCATCGGGAGTGAATGTCGGAGCATCATCGATGATTCCCCTGTTCTTCGCGTAGGTAATCTCCGCAAAGCCGCGATCACCATCGGGCACATCGGCAAACGGCTCCTCGCGGACATCATTCGCCGGGCGACGGATCCCCTCCCAGAGAAGCAAAAAGCCATCACGGCGCGTAAGAGCATCCGCCGCTAGCGCTTTCGGGGCCATGATCAACAACAAGAGTACTGTACAGAAACCTCTCACAGAAGCATGTTCCCATTCCGTAGAACAATTTTCCATTTTTCATTTCTCATTTTTCATTTCTACAGTGCTTTCCACCCCTGTGCGCGCACGACACGGTATGCCTCACTGAGCTCCTCGCGCTGGAGTGTCCTCAGCGTCTCCGGTCCCACCGATCCTGCGCCAACATCCCCTGCGCCTCGCACAATTCCTCGAGCAATCTGATACTGCAAGACCGCCTGCTCCGTGAGAGCACCGAAGTTGCCGTTGATCTTCTCACCCGGAAAATATCCGCGCTCCACAAGCAGGTGCTGCAAGAGTCGCACACGTGGACCTGCGTGACCGACAGCAAGGAACGTGTCGATCGCGGTGCCGCGCCTGTCCATGACCTTCTCCACCTCACGCACCGCGAGATACTTCTCAGCGCGCTGTGCGATAAGCGCTCGGTTCCACGATCGCTCAAGGGACGCCCTCGTGAGCGGCCCAATGCGTCCCGCACCGGGATCGAGAGCTGTTCCGACAAGACCGTGGTCTTGCTGGAAGCGGAGAATGGATTGCAGAAGCGCAAGCGAATAGGCGCCGTCCGTGCGACCATTGTAGTAGCCGAGGAATCGCAAAATTCTCTGCGCACTGCTCACGGATTGGCCCTCAGAGCCCTGTGCTACATCGCCGCGAATCGGCAAGTCCTCTCCGCGTCGCTTCGTAGCTGCAAGCAAGAATGCCGCGGTGCGCTCGGTGAGCCTATCGGAGGGCTCATCGATGCTGTAGTCCTGGAGAAATGCCGCAAGTGCCTCGCGCGTTTCTTGACCGAAGTGCCCGGAGGAATTGCGGGAGAAGTACCCTGCATTGCGCAGGTGATCTTGGAGGATCGAAGCCGAGAGCGTGCGATCACCGAGTGCGGGAGAGAGAGCAAGGAGATTTTCCGTCTGCACGCCAAAGGGCACGAGCCGCTGCTGCGGGGAAGGAAGGCGCGCGAGATCGAAATCGTTGTGCGGCTGCCTCGAACCAACGGGGTAGACACGACCCGTGACTCGCTGCACACCGAAGGCAAGGGCGCGCGCAAGTCCCTCTTCTCCCTCCCCTACCCAGATATCCAAACGATGAGCACCGCCATCGAGCTCCTGGATCGCACCGCCTCGGTCGTGGACCGTGAGTGTGCCGATACCGGGAAGATTGACACGTGTACCGAAACCGTAGGCCGGGGGCGCCGCGAGCATGCCGGGATAAACGGCCGTGCCGTCGGCTGCGGTGTGGCCTTCGCCGTTGAGCACTTTGTCTGCAACAAGTCCGCCGCGGACGTAGCAACACTGACCGGGCTTCGGGGAGTAGTACGCTGTGACGACAAACTCCTGCGTACGCGGAGATGTGGGATCCGTACCGACAACGTTGTACGGTGCAATCAGTGCCACGAGGGCAACGATGACACGGATGTGGAGGGGGGTTTTTGTGTGCATGTTTCCCCACATTGTACCAAAGAGAAGGCATGCAGTCTGTAATGTTTATATGACATTTCACGGTGTTTCCCTCAAGCTCCGACAACGAGCTCTTCTTCGAGGCGCATGCCAAATCTCCCCGGAATATAGACTCCTGGCTCAATGGTGATGATCTCGTTTTTCAGGAGCTCCCGATCGGGAGCCTTGGTGGAAAGCGTGACACCCTCGTGGATCTCGAGTCCCACTCCGTGACCGAGTGCATGGCAGAAGTACTGCTCCAAGCCGTACCCCTTGAGGACGTCACGCGCGATGCGGTCGATGCTTCGCGTGGAGGCTCCGGGCTTGACCGCTCCCATCGCTGCGTCTTTGGCCGCGCACACCGCTTCGTGGACTCTACGTTCCAGAGCCGTTGGCTGCGCCGTGAAAAAGACCGCACTCTGATCGGCGCAGTAGCCGCGGTACCGCGCTCCGCAGTCGACCTGGACGATGTGCCCCTTGCGAAGCATCCGGCTCGTCGGGTGGTGATGGGGAGAGCTGGAATGCGTTCCAAAGGCAACGATCGGGGGAAACGCCATGCCTTCGGCTCCAAGTTCACGCGCCCAGACCTCCAGCTGCCAGGCGAGATCGGTCTCGCGGATGGGGCGACGGATCGCCATGGGTACGCGACGCAAGATCTCACAGGTGATGCGCTGCGCCCGACGGAACGCCCGCAGTTCCTCGTCGTCCTTCGATCGGCGGAACTGCTCGATGATTCCCGAAGTTCGAACAAATTTTGTGTTCTTGAATTTTGTCTTCCAGATAGCCAAACGCGAGAGCGTGACCGCATCTCCTTCGACTCCGCAGATGCGGACAGAGCGCAGGGCCAAAGCGAGTTCTTCCCCATCGCTCACACGAAATCTCCTGCCAGCATGTCTGCGAGCCACCTCCAGATAACGGGCATCGGTGAAGAGTGTCATCCGCTCCTTCGTGAGGAGGACTAGGCCCGAAGATACGCTCAGTCCCGTCAGGTAACGGATGTTGACAAGATCGCTGATGAGAAGTGCAGAAACATCTGCGCCTCGCAGGATCTTCCCTGGGGAAACTGGTGTCATGGCGGCAGTATACCAATTGCCCAAAACCGTGTTTTCTGCTATCATTATGGGAATGCTTTTCCTCCTCCGCTCCATGCGCCGCACCCGCTCGTTCACCCGAAAATTTTCGCATATCGCTTCGTCCGCAGCGATCCTCGCAGGTCTCTGTACCCTCACCGTCGCGCACGCATCGTTTTACACCGGTGGCGGCATCGATGCGGGAATCACTGCAGCTAAGGACATCCTCGGCATTGGTTTTACTGCGCCGGATGTGACGATCAACATAATTATTAATCAAATGATCCTTTACGTAAATTTGATTGCGGTCGCCGTCATTGTCATCGCGGGATTTTATCTGATCCTCGGACTTGGAAGCGAACCCTCCAGGGATACGGCCAAGAAGATCATCCTCTACACAGCAATCGGCATCGCGATCATTGTGCTCGCAAGAGATATTGTGGATTTGATGTATGGGCTGCCCAGGGGTACCGATGCACCGGGCATTCGCACGAGCATCACGGCTATCATCAACACAGCAATGACGTACGTCGCGCTCATCTTGGTCGTAGTCGTCGTGATCGCGGGCTTCACCTTGCTCCTCAGCGGCGGAGACGAGGGGCGAAGGGACAGCGCGAAGAAGATCATCCTCTACGCGATAATCGGCACAATCATCATCGTCTTTACCAAGGCCATCGTGGTCTTTATCAATGACATTCTTTGATAATCGTGCACATACGATCTGCCATCCTTCGGCTCTGCGCGGTCGTTGCACTCGTAGCGGGAGTTGCCGCAAGCGAAACCGATGTAACGGCGCAGCAACTCCCTGCTGAAGACCTCCAGATCCCTCTCGGTGCGGTGCTCGAAATCCTCGCCCAGGCATCCGGAACAGATACGCGGTACGCGTGGACACTTTCCCTGGATGGAATCTTCCTCCAGGCCGATCGCAGCCGCAGCTTTCGCACGCGCTTCTCGCAGCCCGGGAAGTACAGGCTCAACACGGAGATTTCCCGTCCAAGCGGAAGCCTGCGCAAGGCCTTCGTGATCAGCGTACGCGAGGATTCTGGGAGTATCCCTGAGCCCGCCGCCATTGCGACGTTCACTCCTCAAGATACCGAGCCCGCTTCGCTGACCCTTCCCGAGGGAAAAAGCCTCGTACTCATCACACGCGACGGTGCGTCTGAAACGAGAGCTCTGCTCGATGCAGATACCTCCGTGGATGAAAACGGTGACGGGCACACAGGCAACGACGACAGTGCCGCCGAGACGTACTTCTCCTCCAATGGACTGCCGCTGTGGCTCTGGATCACCGAGGATCTCCCACGGTCATTTTCCGTCCTGGAGATCACCGAAGGCGAAACGCGCGCGAAGCAATTCACCGTGCTTGGCGGAGGATCTGCTGCATCCGCAAGTGCATCCTCGGTGATGCAGGCTTCCTTCTCTGCCGAAGATCGCGGGAAGGGACTCGTGCGGTTTTCGTACGATCCAGCAAGTGCCGGAGCAGGAACCGTTGCGCTTGCATTGTGGGACTTCGGAGACGGAACTCAGAGCATGGAGGATGCTCCGCTCCACCGCTACAGCGCCTCTGGAACGTACTCGGTCCGTCTACAGATCACCGACCTACGCAACGGTACCGTGACGCACGATACGCGTCGGGATGTGACAGTGGTCGTGACGACAACGACAGTGACTGCACAGGGAGCATCTGCATCGTCGCAGGCAAGCAGTGACGCAACCATGAAAACGGAATCTAGGGCGAGAGCAGGAATGCTACAGAGAGCCCTTCCCGTGGTCCTCGGAGGCATCGGCGCGGTGATCGTAGGTATCCTCATCGTCGTACTCATAGCGTTCCTGCGCAAGAAACACGGTTCCCTTCAGCAAACTCTGGAGAGAGCTGACCGCAAGATGGCGATCGACGCAAACGCAAAAACGAGTGCTGTTGCCGGAGAGACCGAGCCGCTTAGGATCGCAGACGCGGATGAGCAAGATCCAGCCGAGGAAACATCCGTAGAGAAGGCGACGCCCGATACTCCCGAGGTACTCGGTCCCGCTCCTGCATGGCTGCAACCCGTTTCACAGCCAAGCGTTGCTGCGCCCCCAGCATCCGTGGCTCCTGCAATGACAGAGACCGCTCCACAAAAATCCCCTTCCGAAGCTCCCGTAGTTCCCCCTGTTGCGCCGCTGCCACCTTTCCCGGTCGGTCCTGAGCCTCAAGACGCACCGCCACTTGCTCCCGTAGCAACCGAGACATCTTCTCCAATAGCCCCTCCATCGCAAGCTCTGCCACCAGAGCCCGCTCTGATAAACCCTCCGAAACCGCCGGTGGAAATCCAGGGAGCCAAACCCGAAGTGGAAGCTCTACGCAGTGCTTCAGCTCCAGCGAGAGAAACGCCCGCGAATCAAGCGGAAGCAGCGGTGCCAAAACCCAAGGCCCCTGCGACACAAAGCAGTGCGGAGAATGGAGATCTCCCCGAATGGCTCAAGCCCAAACCCACATCCACTCCTCCGAAGCACCCTGCACCAAGTATCGCAACTGCAAGCTCGCCAGGGACGCAGCAGCCTCCGTCTCCCGTAGTGCCAACACCACCCGCACTCAGTGACAAAGAGCGCGAACACAGACGCCTCAAGCGTCAGCGGTACCGACTAAATCGCAGGCAACGCGAGCAATCCAAGGGAGAAGCCAAGCCACAAGAACCAGCCGCAGCTCAGGTACCTGCACCGGAAGAAGCGATGCCAGCTGCCGATGCTCCGGTCGCATTCGTCCGCGCCGATGGACTTGCTCCGAAGCCCCAAAGCAATGGTACAGAGCAGCCCGCGGTGCAGTAGGATTTACTATGCGACGAAAACATAGTATAAATACGGTATGCATGCACCATATCGCTTGGCACTCCGGGCACTCGTGGTCTACACCGGTGCGTCGATTCTCGTTGTCGAAATCCTTGCGACGCGCATGCTCGCGCCGTACTTCGGAAGTTCGCTCATCACCTTAAGCAGCGTGCTGGGTGTAACCCTCGGGGCGCTCAGCACCGGATACTACGTCGGCGGACTGCTCGCCGAGCGTTCCGTGGCATGGAGCAAGCTCGGCATGCTCATCGCCGTCAGCGGCGCATGCACCCTGGCGATCTGGCCGCTATCGACCGTGCTGCTGGAACCACTGACCATGTACCTTTCCGTAGGCGCAGGGGCGATCATGGCCTCGATCCTCATCTTCCTCGTGCCCTGCGGCGTGATGGGGACGCTCTCTCCGTACGTGATCGCGCTGGAGCAATCGCTGGCACCAGGAATCGTCGGGGCACGTGCCGCCGGCAACATCTTCTTCTGGTCAACGCTCGGCAGCATCATCGGCAGCATCTCCGCGGGGTTTGTGCTCATCCCGCTCCTGGGCGTGCGATGGCTCATCGTCTCCATCGGCGCCTCCCTGCTTATCGTCGGTTGCCTGCTGATCATCGGCAATCGTCCGAATCAACGGTCGCATGCGCTTGTGATCGGGCTCGCACTTCTGGGGAGTCTCTGCGGAGCAGTGCCCCAACATAGCAATGCCCTCTTCCTCGCCGAAGGGGTCTACCAGCGCATCGCCGTGCACGACATAACACTCGAGGGCAGGAACCTGCGCGTGCTCTGGCAGGACCGCAATGCCTCATCCGGCGTCGATCGGGATAGCGACGATTTGGCATTCGACTATACCCGCGTTCCCGCCGTGGCCTGGACAGGGAGAGAGGCTCCCCGCCGATCGCTCGTCATTGGAGCCGGGGCCTTTGTGATTCCCGATACGATCGCTGCGGCATCTCCGGAGAGCGTCGTCGACGCCGTCGACATCGAACCAGGTCTCGAGGACATTGCCACGCGCTTCTTTCGGCATAATCCAAATGAGCGAGTCCGCTCGATCGTCGCCGATGGTCGTGTGTGGCTCAGGGGTGCCGATCCCTACGATCTCATCGTCGGGGATGCGTACCAGGCGACCTACTCTGTGCCGGCGCACCTGACGACGCGCGAGTTCTTCGTGCTCGTCAAAGATCGTCTGACCCCAAACGGCATGTTTGTGGGCAACTTCATCGGATCTGCCGATTTCAACCACCGCACGTACTTTCCATCCGCAGCAAAAACGCTGCGAACGGTCTTCCCGCAGGGAAGATTCTTCGCCGTTTTAGACCCACAAAGTGCCGCGGCGCAAAACATCATGTTCATCGGCTGCAAAGACGACGCCCCGTGCGTAAACCCCTGCTCGGCAACATTGCGTGCCAGCCGGGACCCCATTCTCTCTACACTCTGTGACCGCGAAATCGCTGTAGACGATGCAAGCCTAGAAAAGCACATGCTTCTCACCGACGACTACGCCCCCGTGGAGTGGCTGATCGCTGGAGCGTAGTGACGCATTGGCTCAGGAAAAACTGGAAAGACGGCATAGTCATCCGTAAGATGGTGGGCGTGGCGGGCGTAGCTCAGTTGGTTAGAGCGCCAGGTTGTGGCCCTGGAGGTCGTGGGTTCAAAACCCATCGCTCGCCCCAGAATTCATATCAAGGAATCCTCACGTTCGATGAGTCGTCGCATCCACCCCATCGCGCGTTTTCCATCCGATGGGACGCATGGTTTTGAGTGGACTCTCCGTAGCAAGCGAATCTCCACCGTCGCGAATCCTGCCGATACGACGGAGCCGGTTCAACTTTCGCGGACCTCGTGATCCATCGGCACAGACATGAGACCGTGGATCTGCCAGGAAAGAAATGAAGGACGTTGCCGAAGCCTTCATGCGCAGTTGCATGCTTCGCATGCGGGTTTGGGATCGACTACCTTGTCGATCGCCTGCTCCGGCTGCTTCTCTGCGACGTTGGGCAGATGTGCGCCAGCGAATCCATCGATCGGAAATGCGCTCTCGCAAGCTTGTTACAGTGCCCGTGCTCGAAGAGGAAACAGTCTGAACATTCTTCTTCAAATGTGATGCCAGCGAACTCTTGCGAGGATCCGACGCGGCATCAGGGTCGTCGATACGGAAAGCTGAAGCATGGTTCGCTGGCTCAATTCCATAAGACTGCGCATGGGAAGTTCGCTCGCCCTTGCTCTGCGAAGATCCTGAGAGCTGCACGCCGCGCTCAATCCGCTTGAGCGACTGCATGATCCGCGATTCCTCCTTGGGCGCTGAGGTGTCTTCTCCGCGATCACGCGTAAGAAACCAACGAATGGCGAAGAATACAGCGGTCAGCAGAGCACCAATGAGTGCGATCACAACGAGGATCGGCAGCAGCAATACCAGGCCCACGAGGAAAGCGATGACGACGGGTAGAGCGAGCACCGCTCCGAGAAACGTCATATCGATTCCCGCATGTATGTCCTCAGATCCCGGATCTACGAGGAGAATCTAGATCGTTAAGAGCGCAGCGGATGCGAAAGCGATGGTTGAGAGAATCTGCGCCAATATAGATAATTGTGCTATATAATTACTTTATAGTCAAATAAGCCGCGCTCGGGCTTTATGGTACGTCTTCCACGACAGGAGACAATCAGCTAGGCTGTTTTACATGGCCGAGCCACAGTTTCGCACACCCAAAGGCACGCACGATGTCCTCCCCGAGGATCACCAGTACATGACCTACATCAAAAAGGCAGTGCGTCACCGCTGTCGGCAGGCGGGCTACCGGCGCATCGATCCGCCGATCTTTGAGAATCGCGCGATCTTCGAGCGCAGCATTGGGGAGCATACGGACATCGTCGAGAAGGAGCTCTTCCTCGTTTCGGGGAAGGCCGCTGCTGGGCAGGACGCCGAGCAGGGCGTGGAGTACGCGCTAAGACCCGAGCTCACTGCAGGAATCTGCCGCAGCTACATCGAGCATGGCATGCAGCAGCTCCCCCAACCCGTTGAGCTCTATGCCATCGGCCAGTGTTTCCGCTACGACCGACCCCAGAAAGGGCGCTACAGGCAGTTTCACCAGGTGGATCTCGAGGTGATCGGCCTCAAGGATCCGAGTCTCGATGCCCAGCTCATCCACGTCTGCATGAAGATTCTGAAGGATCTGCAGATTGCTGATCGGCTCACGCTGCAACTCAATAACATCGGCTCAGCAGATAACCGCAGGGCGTTCACTGCGGCACTCAAGGACTACTTCATCGGCAAGGAGCGTCACCTTCCTGAGATCGATCGTAGACGGCTGCAGAGCAATCCCCTGCGCCTCCTCGATAGCAAGGAACATGACACGCAGATCCTCCTCAAGAGCACCCCGACACTCGACCAGTTCATCGACGACGCGTCGAAGCTGTACCACACGACGCTCGTCGAGTACCTCGAGGAGCTCCAGATCCCCTTCACATCCAATGCCGGTCTCGTGCGGGGACTCGACTACTACGGGCAGACGGTCTTTGAGATCTGGGATGGATCGTCAGGCGCGCAGAATGCCGTAGGCGGTGGCGGGCGCTACGACGGACTCATCGAGCTTCTTGGAGGTTCTCCTACGCCGGGAGTCGGAGCCGCACTCGGGATCGAGCGCATGATCTGGCACATGAAACAGGCAGGCATCAAAGCGCCCAACAAGGATCAGGTCGACGTTTTTGTCGCTCAGCTCGGACCCGACGCGAAGAAAATGTGTCTGCAACTCATCTCGGAGCTCCGCGAGTACGGTGTGCACACGATCGGCGCGCTCGGCGAAGCGAGTCTCAAGAGCCAGATGCGGCTTGCCGACAAGTTCGGAGCGCGTTTCACGCTGCTCCTTGGCCAGATGGAGGTCAAGGAAGGCAAGATCATCCTCCGAGATATGGCTGCCGGAAGGCAGAAGTCCCTGAGCTTCGGTAAAGCCGTACCGGAGATCCTCAAGCTCCTCGGATCAGAACACCTCGACACCTATTCCATGACGGATCAGTTAGGGAATGTGGTAGATAGCGGGGATTAGGTGGGCTTGGTGGGTGTGTTGATGGGGTTGATGGGGTTTCTAGGGTTTGTAGGAAGATGACCAAACCCTAAAACACTACGAACATCATGAAGCTCCACCGGCTCACGGCAGTGGTTTCCTGCAAAGGTGGATATACCCAACCTAAACATCCAGATTTTTCACTCCTTTCGCATGCGTTTGGATGAACTTCCTGCGTGGAGCCACCTCGGATCCCATGAGCGTTGTGAAGGTCGCATCCGCACGCTCGGCGTCGTCCATCGTCACGCGAAGCATCGACCTGCGCTCGGGATCGAGTGTCGTCTCCCAGAGCTGCCCGGGGTTCATCTCTCCGAGACCTTTGTAGCGCTGGATAGCCACCTTCGCCTTCTTTTCTGGGGCTTTCTCCCCTTTCTTTTCTTTCGCCTTCGTCAGGTCTGCAAATTCCTCCTCCGCGGACTCTGCATTCTCATCGACGGCTGCGTCTTGTAAATCCTCCTCCCCTATACCCCACTCCTTGAGCGCTGAGAACTTCTGACTGTCGCTGTAGGCGTAGCGCACGTCCTTGCCCCGGGACATCTTATAGAGCGGCGGCTGAGCGATGTAGAGGTGACCGGTAGCTATGAGCTCGGGGAAGTAGCGGTAGAAGAGCGTCAGGAGCAGCGTGCGAATGTGCGCGCCGTCGACGTCGGCATCGGTCATAATCACAATGCGGTCGTACCGCAACTTGCTCAAGTCCTTCACGTCGCCGATCCCGACTCCAAGGGCGATGATCAGCGACTTCACCTCGTTATTCCCAAGCATCTTGTCGAGGCGCGCCTGCTCTACATTGAGGATCTTCCCCTTGAGCGGCAGGATTGCCTGAAACTCGCGTTTTCGACCCTGCTTGGCGGATCCGCCGGCGGAGTCTCCCTCGACGATGAAGAGCTCGCACTGCGATGGATCGCGGCTGCTGCAATCCGCGAGCTTCCCGGGAAGCGTCATGCCCTCGAGCGCGCCCTTGCGGATCACGCTGTCGCGAGCGGCGCGAGCGGCAAGGCGAGCGCGCGCGGCAAGGAAGCATTTTGCGACGACGTCCTTTGCTTCCGACGGATGTTCCTCGAAGTACTGGGCGAGCTGCTCATTGACGACGGTCTCCACCGCAGTCTTCATCTCGGCATTTCCCAACTTGCTCTTGGTCTGGCCCTCAAATTGCGGCTCTTTGAGCCGAACGGAAATTACCGCAGTGAGCCCCTCGCGCACATCGTCCGCCGTGAGATTTTCGTCCTTCTCCTTGAGAATGCTCTGCGCGCGAGCGTACGCGTTGATGGTGCGCGTGATGGCCGCCTTGAACCCCGTGAGATGATGCCCCCCCTCCGTGGTGTGAATGTTGTTGGCGAAGCTCACAACGTTCTCCGCAAACGTCTGGGTGTACTGCAGCGCGACCTCGACAAACCCATCCTGGGTATCCTTCTCGAAGTGGATCGGCGACCCGATTCGCTCCTTCGACTCGTTGATGTGGGCGACGTAGGATGCGATGCCTCCCTCGAAGTGGAACCGGTAAAGACGCGGGATCACCCCATCCCCTTCCGGACGCTTCTCGCGCTCATCGAGCACGGCAATCGTAATCCCACGCGTCAGGTACGCCTGTTGACGGAGGCGCGTGAGGATGGTCTCCATGGAGAACTCCAGCGTGTCGAAGATGTCGCCATCCGGGTAAAACGTGATCTTCGTGCCGTGCTTCTCGCACTTGCCAATCACCTTGAGATCGGCAACGGGCTTGCCGCGCGCGTACTCCTGCATGTGGATTTTGCCGTCACGGTAGACCTCGGCCTTCATACGCTTGCTGAGCGCGTTGACAACAGAAGAGCCCACGCCGTGGAGACCGCCGGAGACCTTGTACCCCGAGTCATCGCCGCCGAACTTCCCTCCCGCGTGCAGCGTGGTGAGCACAACCTCCAGCGCCGGACGCTTGGTCGTCGGGTGAATGTCGACCGGAATGCCGCGCCCATTGTCCTCAACGCTCACGGCGCCGTCATCTTGCAGCGTCACGGCAATCTGGTCGCAATGGCCGGCCATTGCTTCGTCCACGGAATTGTCGACGATCTCCCACACCAGGTGATGGAGGCCCCGGACATCGGTCGAACCGATGTACATGCCGGGTCGCTTGCGGACAGGTTCGAGCCCTTCAAGAACCTGGATCTGCTCTGCTGTGTACTTCTGCGCTGCCATGTCTGCGGGATTGTAGGGACAAATGAGACCTGGATCAACGGCAGAAACTCTAGAGATCTCACACGGAGTGGACGAAGGTTGCGAGGGGTGCGAAGGTTACAAAGGTTGCGCAGTGTAACTTCCACCAGCCAAGCCATGCACCATCTCTACTTTCCTGCATGAGCACCTTGCACTACAATCAATTAGTCCCTACGCTACCCCGGCACATGGCTATCCACGCCCACAAACGCGGCGAAGAGTCTAACGATTCCCTCATGCAACGCTTCAAGAAGCAGGTGCAGAAAGCGGGCATGGTCAAGGTGCTTAGGGAGCGCTCCGTCCGCACGAAAAAGCCGACGCGCCGGCTCATGCGTCTGCGCGCTCTCAAGCGCGAAGAGTTCCGCGCTGCCAAGAAGAAAACGCAGTTTTACAGCAACATGTAACAAACTTTCAGCTTGAAGCTGTCAGCTTTGAGCTTTTTGCTGATGCTGGAGGAACGGCCTTGTTAGAAGCTGAAAGCTGATAGCTGAACCCTGACAGCTATCTTCTATCTCCGCAACAGCTCCATCGCTTTGAGCATTTGCTCATCGCGCTCGGTGGAGTATGGCACGGTGACATCCGGCACGATACCAACTCTGTCGATCACTCGACCTTTCGGCGTGAGCCACTGGGCAATGGTGATCTTGAGACTGCTCTGATCTGCAAACTGAAGCAGGGCCTGCACCGTTCCCTTGCCGAAGGTTTTCTCCCCGACGATTGTCGCGCGGGCGAAATCCTGGAGGGCTCCCGCTACGATCTCCGAAGCGGAAGCGGACCCTCCGTTCACCAGTACGATAAGCGGCATGGCCGGATCGATGGTGGGCTCGGCTTCGGTGCGGTGCTCTTCCGTAGAACCGCTGCTCTTGATGATGGAGAAGGGCGTGTTTTTGGGAACGAAGTTGCTTACAACGACCCCTGCGGCATGCTCGAGCCCCCCCGGATTGTTGCGCAGGTCCAAGACGATGCCGCGCGGCTTCTTTGCGGCCAACGCCTCAAGCTCGGAACGAAGCTTCGTATCGGCCCCGTGACCAAACTGCATGAGTTTCACGATGCCCACGCCATCCTGCATCCTCACATCGATCTCGGGTACGGAGACCACGTCGCGCTGGACGGAAACGTCGAACTCCGATCCCCCGCGGCGGATGCGTAAGCGTACGCTCGTCCCCTTAGGGCCCCGCACGCGCTCCACGGCTTCCAGAAAACCGATGCCCGTGAGGCTCACGCCGTCAGCGGAGAGGATTTCGTCTCCGGGAAGAAGTCCCGCGTGCTCCGCAGGAGAGCCTGTCAGCGGCGTCACGATGGTGAGGACACCCGATCGATCCTCGACCTGGGCACCAATTCCCGTGACCTCCCCCTTGATCTGACTGCGGAAGTTCTGGGCTTTGACCGGGCGCAAGAACGTGGTGTAGGGATCACCGAGGCTCTGCACCATCCCCTCGATCGCGCCGTATGCCGCCTCCTCCTGCTTCACCTTATCCTGGTAGAGGAACTCATCGTTGATGATCTGCCATACCGACTGAAGGATGTCGTTTTTTGGAACGACAGCCGTTCCCTTAGACTTGGGAATCGTAATGCGGATCACCTGGCGGGTCTCCTCCGGGAAGTCCTTGCGTACCTGCCCAGCTCGGCCTCTGGCTTTCTTGAGCATGCGCTCGGCCTCGGAAGCCGTAATTGGCCTGTCGATCCCAAACTGCGTTGAGCGCAGCGGCACAAGCCATCCCTGCTCTACAGCTACACGAACCGCGCGGGCAATCGCCGAACCGGCACGCACGTCGCGGAAACTGGTCTTTCCGTCACCCGCACCGCTGAGGTTTGTGAGCTCCACAAGCACCTGAATCGCCTGCCCCCGCGTCACGGAGGAGGAGACGGCAAAATCCTTTCCGAAGACATCGAGGGCGCCGCGCTCATAGGCCGTGCGGATGTACGGAATGAGATTCTGGGGAACTCGGGCGTACGGGAGGGCATCGCCCTTGCTGAGTATGGGCAGATCAAGCGCCACCACTGCCGCACGGACGAATACGCCGTTCGTCACGTCCCCGGAATTCGGCAAACCCCACCCTCGTGCGTCAACCGGCAGAGGAGCGAGAAACAAGGAAAATGCACAAAGTCCCACGGAGATGCGCTGCAGCATAGACATGAAAAATAGGAAAGCGGAGATCACTATACCTGATGTCCCTCGAAGTACCTAACGCAGAACGTTGGGAGCAACGACCTTCTCCCTACCCCTACCCCCTACTTCCTACTTCCTACTTCTCCGGCCCCTCACGCCATCGCTTCCTCGCGGACAAAAGCATCGTTCATCACAGGAAGCCCACGTTCCTTTGCACTCTCGCGCCTGGCGAAGAGCGACGTGAGCACCCAGAATCCTCCGACTAAATAGAAGAGGGAAGGAATCAGGAGGAAGGAGATGGAGTGCAGGAACGATCCCTCGGACGCAGAGAGCAGGTCACCGAGCGTGCGCGGGTGACTGGGAAGGAGGTCTGGGAGCGTCACGGTGAAGTTGAAGAGTCCATGAAGCACCGTCGCCAAGACGAGACCGGTGACTAGCATCTGGCCGCGGAAAACCGCTTTTTCCGAGAGGCGGAGCACCCGCGAGAGCGCGAAGGCGACGAGATACTCCCGGCCATCGCGTTCTACGTCGCTCACGACAGGACCGGCAAAGATCGCAAGTCCGAGGAAGTACCCCAACACGCCAGTCGAGAGGATATGCACCATGCTCGTGAGAATCGATCGGCCGACGACATTCCCGAGGAAGTCCCCCCACGCCGGCGATGAGGGGGTCAGCAGATACTGCTGCAGGAAGGCAAGAAAGTAGGTGGGATTGAGAATGTTCTCGGCGAACGCAAAGCCGATCGCGACAATTACGGAAAGTTGAAGCACGTCGTCAATGCTGCTCACCACCACTCTGGCACTGCGGCTTACCACCCACATCTTGCTCGCCTCCTCCATGAGACCGACGATCATGAAGGTAATGAGGGTCGAGAGGAGCGTGGTACGAATATCGGGCATGGGGGAAAGACTTCCCGTCACGAACACGGAGCTGCTGAGAGAAAAGCTCTCCGGCGTAATGGTAAAGAGGAAGAACTGGAGCTTCGCTCCGCTGCGGACCACAGCGTCATAAAAAAGAATGGGTACCGTGGAAAGCATGCCCGCGAAGAACATCAAGAGCACTGTGCTCTTCTTCTGCTTATGCTCCTGTAAAAAGAGTGCGCACCATATACCCGCGGGAATGAGGGCTATGAGGATCGCAAGCAAGTGCGCCTTGAGCTGCTGGGGCTCCTCAGGCCACAGCATGTGCAGGGTCATGAGACCAATGAAGGTCCCAAGCACCGTGACTTTGATGTGCGCGGTCCAGGGCCCGAAGAGCATACGCCACAGGGCGCACACGCAGACGATACCAAGGGCCACAGCAAAGGGGTCTTTGCCGGCTTGGCCTGCAAAGACCGTGCGGGAAAATCCGAGGATGGCAAACGTGAGAAGTGAGCCGAGGCCAAACGCAAACGCGTACTCGCGCACCGGGCGCCACCTCCACTCAGCGATGCCGATTGCGAGTCCTGCAATTCCAAAAAAGATGAGCGCGCGGAGCATGCCTCCTTCTCCGGTAAACGGCGCGATAGCTCCGCCACCATGCGCCACAAAAGCGATGATTGCCAGGGTGGAGAGGACCGTGAATAGCACGGCGGAAAAGGGCGGATCACCCTGAGTCTTGCGTTCCTGACCGTGGAATTCGATCCAATGCACAGAGATGACACCGAGCCAGACTTTTGTGAGGAAGAGTCCGGCAAGGGCGATGCTCATCACCCCGAAGAGGAAAACCCCCCAATGCGTCGAAGCGCTCGCTGCCCCCACCTCCTGCGCGCACACAGCATCTGGCGCGAGCGCCAGCATCATCACCCCGAGGAATCCGATGTGTATATTTTTCATTTCTTATTAATATTCTAACATATTTTATTCTTTTATTAAATAGAGGATTCCCTGCGCAATATTCCATTGTGGCCTCTCCGTAATTCTCAATTCTCAATTGTCCATTTTCAATTTACTATTTGCACATGCCCGCCACTTCCCTCGATCAAGTCGTCTCCCTCTGCAAACGTCGTGGATTCATCTTCCCGGGATCCGAGATCTACGGAGGGCTCGCCAATACGTGGGACTACGGGCCGCTGGGCGTCGAACTCAAAAACCGCATCAAGCAGCTGTGGTGGAAGAACTTTGTGCACCGCAGATCCGATATGGTCGGGCAAGACGCTGCGATTCTGATGAACCCGAAAACGTGGGAAGCATCCGGACACGTCAGCAATTTCAATGATCCGCTGATCGACTGCAAGAAATGCAAACAGCGGTATCGCGGAGACAAGCTCCTCGAAGAAAAGCTCGGCGTTGAGGCCGCCGCCGTCTTAAAGCTTGATCAGGTACAACCAATGCTAATGGCCGAAAAGATACACTGTCCGCACTGCGGAAATCTCGATTGGACGCCCGCAAAGAAGTTCAACCTGATGTTCAAGACGCAGCAAGGCGTCATTGAAGGGGAAGGCCAGGATATCTATCTTCGACCGGAAACGGCGCAAGGCATCTTCGTGAACTTCAAAAATATCGCACAGACGATGCGCCTGAGGCTTCCGTTCGGCATCGCTCAGGTCGGCAAGGCATTTCGCAATGAAATCACACCGGGAAACTTCACCTTCCGCACCCGTGAATTCGAGCAGATGGAGATTGAATACTTCTTTGATCCGCAGAAAAAAGACTGGACGGAGGTCTTTGATGACTGGAAAAATGCAAGCTGGTCGTTCCTTGTCGATACCCTTGGAATCAAGGCTGATAACCTGCGCTTCCGTGATCACGAATCCGATGAACTGTCGCACTACTCCAAGGGGACCACGGATATCGAGTACAAATTTCCGTGGGGCTGGGGGGAGCTCTGTGCCGCGGCGGCCTACCGCACCGACTTCGATCTCGCACAGCACGAGAAGGTCTCCGGCGAAGATCTGCACTATACGGATCCCGATGATCCGACAAACAAAATTCTCCCTCACGTCATGGAACCATCCTTCGGTTCCGATCGCATTGCACTCGCTGTAATGCTCGATGCATACACGGAGGAATCTGTGAGCGACGATACACGAACCGTCATGAAGTTCGACCGCAGAGTTGCGCCGATCGACCTCGCTATTCTCCCACTCAGCAAGAAAGAAGCCCTCATTGCAAAGGCACAAGAGTTGTACAAAAAAATTATACAGGAAACCAACCTCGTCGTGGACTTCGACGTCACGGGGAGTATCGGCAAGCGCTACAGACGGCAAGACGAAATCGGCACGCCGCTCTGCGTCACCGTGGATTTTGGCACGCTCGGAGAGGACGCGGCACAGGGGGAGATGGATACGGTGACGATCCGCGACCGCGATACCCTCAAGCAAGAACGTGTGGATATCGGGAAATTGCGGGAGAAGATTGCGGAGACGTGGAGGAGGTGAAAGGGTTTGTTGGGTTTGTGAAGTTCATGGAGTTCCTCGCTATCGGTGTAATGACTTAGGCACCCTATAAAGCCCACAAACCCCCGAAACCCCAGAAACCCGGAAGAATGTCTCGGTGCACATTGCCAATCGCACGCACCATCCTGTATAACTCCCCTGCACTATCGCTGATCGCTGCGGTCCTGTCCCTCGACTACGCTCGGGATGACACCCGAGGTTGAGAAGGAATCCTCCGCACTCAGGCGAAATGACGCGATAGATCAAGAACCCAAGGACACTATCATCGCATGGACACGCAGCGCTTCCAGAGCGTCCAGCCTGATAACCTCCGCAAACCCCGCAAGCTTTTCTCCCACTCCCCCATGTCCCCCGTCGCTGTTCCCACTGAAAAAGAGCTTCTCGCTGCCGCGTGCCACATCGGTCACCGCAAGGAGAAGTGGAACCCGAAGATGGCGCCCTACCTCTACGGCGTGCACCGCGGAATCCACGTGTTTGACCTAACCCAGACGCGCTCGCACCTCGAGCAAGTCTGTGCGGCTCTCCAGAAGCTCCAGGCTGAAGGAAAGACGCTGCTCTTGGTCTCCACGAAGCAGCAAACGATTCCGTTGATTGAGGAGCTCGGCCAAGTGCTGAAGCAGCCGACAGTGACCAAGAAGTGGATCCCGGGACTTCTCACCAACTGGGGCAACATGAAACGCAGACTCAAGTACTACCTCGACCTGCAGCGCTCCTTCCAAACCGGTGAAGTCGAGAAGTACACGAAAAAGGAGCAGATGCAGCTCCGCAAGAAACTCGCCAAGCTCGATGCGGCCCTCTCAGGGGTGGCGCAGATGACGCAGCTTCCCGACGCCGTGGTCATCGTCGATGCCGTGCGCGATATCGTCGCCGTGCGCGAGGCCAAGAAACTTGGGATTCCGCTCTACGGAATATGCGACAGCAACGCTGATCCTTCCGACTTCACGCTCTGCATCCCCAGCAACGACGATGCGGTGAAAGCGGTCCTCATCGTGCTCGACACGATCCGCAATGCCCTTGCCGATAGCAAGAAAAAGGAAGTATCGAAAGAATAATGTTTCACTTTCCATCATCCATTATGACCATCTCCGCAACCGCAGTCATGCAGCTTCGCTCCCGCACGGGAGTATCGATCAACGAGTGCAAGAAAGCCCTCGAGGAAGCGCAAGGCAACGAAGAGAAAGCCATCGAAATCCTGCGCAAGCGGGGCATCGCGACGGCTGCGAAGAAAGCCGGACGCGACCAGCAGGAAGGCCTCGTCTTCATCGAGCAGTCTGGCAACAGGGCTGCCTCAGTCGTCCTGAAATGCGAAACGGACTTCGTTGCCCGTGACAGCAACTTCCAGAGCGTCGGCAAAGCGATCGCCGTGGCGCTGCTCTCCGACGGCAAGGACGCTGCGCAGAGTGTTGCGGACGAACAGATCCCGGCGGCAGTGCAGAAGCTCGGGGAGAACATTTCACTCGGAGAACTCAGTCTCGTTGAGGCTCCGGTCGTGGGCGTCTATGTCCACAGCAACAGCAAAATCGGCGTGGTCGTCGGGCTCGAGGGCGGAACAGAGGTGATGGCTCGTGACGTCGCAATGCACGGCGCAGCCCTCAATCCCCTCTACGTTCGACCGGAAGATGTGGACACGTCCACGCTGGAGAAAGAGCGCGAGATCTGGCGCGAGCAACTGAAGAAGGAGGGCAAGCCTGAAGCCATCTGGGACAAGATCCTGATGGGCAAGGAGAAGAAGTTTCGGGAAGAAAATGCGTTGCTCACACAGCCCTTTGTCAAAGATCCGGGAAAGACCGTCCAGACCTTTCTGGGTAAGGCTGTCCTCCAATCCTACCTACGAGCCTCCGCGGGTAAGTGATCGTCCGAAGATCAGTCGAGCAGATCCTGCACTTTCGCGAGGAGCTGCTTTATCGTCTTCTCTCGCTTGACCAGGTATGCGTCGACGCCAAGAGCTTCCTCGCGCGCCGTGGTGTGTGTCACTGAAGCTTTTCAGCGCGATGACGCTAAACGTACGGCTCTCCTTGGGAAACTGCTTTAACACCTGAAAACCGTCCATCATGGGAATCTGGAAATCCAGAATCAGTTCTGCGGCGGGGTGCGCACGGATAGCAGCCACTGCCTCCTCATCATTGCACACCGCACGCACAGGAAGGCCAGCGACAGCAAACTTCTTCAGATAGACCTGTCTGAGCACCAAGGCATCCTCGGCATCAGGATACCTATGGCATCTATACAGGGCAGTCTAGCACCTTACGTGCTCCACATCCTTTTGGCCTTGAGAAGCGTCTCGACCATAGTGAGGAGTGACTTGATGGTCATTTCACTCTTCACGAAGTAATCGTCTGCACCAAGCTCGTTACCGAGCTTCTTATTACTCTCTTCGTCATAGTTCGTAAGCATGATCACCGGAAAGGAACGGCTGGCGCGCGGAAACTTCCTGAGTACACCGAATCCGTCGAGCACCGGCATGTGCACGTCGAGGATCGCAAAATCGGGGGCTTTCTGCGTGATGAGGGCTACAGCCTCCTCGCCGTTTTGGGCAATGCGAATGTCGTAGCCTGAAAGCGTGAACTTCTTCTGGTAGACCTCCCGAAGGACGGCGTCATCTTCCGCGATGACGATATTGAACTTGTCCATTAATATACATTATACGCTATTTTCCGAATTTTTGCAATAGTCGCTTGTGCCTAAAGGCCCACGGAAGCGAGTATGCGCGTCAGCCAACGCAAACGCGGGGCACTGAGAATTGGGGTGCTGTGGAGCAAGTCTTCGCGAACGGTTTCACGGACACTGCGAAGAACTCGAGTATGCCTACCGGAAAGCAGTACATTCACCTCTCCCATACCATCGATAGAAGTAGTCATCAGATTTGCCGATCCGATAAACGCCCGCTCGCGGTCGACGAGGATCAGCTTTCCATGAAGCATGACAGGATAACGAAAGATCTGGATGCGTTCCGGGTCGCCATGTTTCAGGAGCTCCGCAATGGAAATGGCGTTGGCATTCTGAAACAGATCCGATTCGCCCGGCAGAATGATGCGGACATGCACACCACGTTTGCTCGCGTCGCAGAGCTGTCGGAGAACCAAAGAATCGGAAAGATATGCCTGTTCTAGAATCAACTCGCGCTTTGCCGATCGCAAAAGCTCCGAAAGAACTGTGCGAATGGCATGCCCATGGGGACCGTTCACAACGAGACGCACGCGATCACTCGATGCACTATGTCGAGATCCGGAAAGATATTCTTCGATGAATCTCCTTCCGCGAAGTTCCACGAGAAAATCGTGCCACCGGTAGCGGTATACATCGGCAATATTCATGCCCCCAATGAGTATAGTCTCGTCATCAACGATAAAGACTTTGGCATGATTACGCTCTGGTGCGGTATCTACCGTAATGCGAGGGTGTGCCCAAAATCGCCGCCAAATACCGCGGACTTCGCTCTTCGTCGTCACAAAGTCCCTGTCGAGCTCAAAAAGATCTCCAGCAGTGTCCTTGGTGATACGCACATGCACGCCGCGATCCGCGGCCTCGACGAGGCGCTCGGCGATTGCTCTTCCCGTCACGTCGTCGACCCAAATGAACATGTGGATAGCGATCGTATGGCGCGCCGATCGCAAGAGTTGTTCGATGCGCGCAAACGCCCGTTCGCCATCCACGTAGAAGCACGCCTCGCGCCTGCGCGCGACGGATCCGAACTGCGGACGCGCATGGGTGAGAAGCATCATCCGCAATCCGTAGAAAATCCTCATGCCATGGATGGATTTGACCCGTGTGTGGCGGCGTCGGATATAGGCGCCCGCACTGCGAAGGATGGAACGTCGGCCGCGGTAGGAGAGCAGCTTGCGCAGAAACACCCGCATACCGTATCGCGGTTCGGCCCCGGAAGCATCGGAAATCGCTCGTTGATCTCCGCAGATCGGCTCCAGATGGACGGGCAGTGAAGCCTGTTTTCTGGTATAATGGTACGATACGCCCATGGAGAACCTCCTCCTCGCTCTGACGGCAGTGCTCGGTATCGGCGCGTGCAGTGCCATAGGGGTGCTGTGGCTACGTGCGATCGCCGATCGACGCAGGGAGCGCGAACTCGTTTTTCTTCAGGTGGTGATGCCGAAGAAGGAAAGCAAGGAGGACAAGGAACTTGAGTCTGAGCAGTTTTCCTCCGGGAGGGATTTCCGCGAGGTCATCGGCGTCATGGACCACCTCTTTCAATCCCTCAGCAGCATTTGCAGCACCAAGATCTCCAGTCTGTGGCGAGGACAGGAATTTTTCGCATTGGAGTACGCCGCGCTCGCAGGGGAAATCCTCTTCTACGTCGTCGTACCGCGGCGCATCGTGCACCTGGTCGAAAAGCAGATTACATCGTTTTACCCGGATGCCATCATCGACACGGTCGAGGACTACAACATTTTCACCGACGCGTCCGTCGTCGCGGCGCAGCAGCTGATCGCGAATCAGCGCTTTTCCTCCTCCATCAAAACCTACCAGCAGCTTAAAAGTGACCCGCTCAATACGATCACCAACGCCTTCTCAAAATTCAAGGTCGACGAGGGGGCTGCCGTACAGATCGTTCTGCGTCCTGTGAAAACAGGATGGCAAAAGAAGCTGCAGAGGGAAGCGCAACGCATCATCAATCCGAAGAAGGGCGGCGGAGGATCACTCATCAATCCCCTCACATGGATCGCCGCCATTCTCGAAATGTTCACCGGAAGCAAATCGGAGGAACTCGAGAAGGAGCATGCGACAGGCGAGCGCGTTTCGCAGATGGTGGAGGAGTACAGCAAATCCATCGACGAAAAAGCGGGAAACCCGGGTTTCGTTGCCGTCATCCGGATTCTGACATCCGCGGAAAACTCTACGCGCGCGCACCAGCTTCTCGACGGAATCACGGCTTCCTTCGGGCAATTCACCCAAATGCAAGGCAATGGATTTCGCACCATGCGCATACCAAACCGACGGCAGATCATCGCGCGCTTCGTCCGCCGCACCCCTCGTCGCACACTCTCCGCCATGCTCACCAGCCCTAAGATGCTCCTGGGTACCGGTGAGCTCTCCAGCTTGTGGCACTTCCCAAATATCAAGTACAACAAAGTGGAAACGATCAAGTGGCAGAACTACAAGCTGGCTGCCGCACCAAAAGGCATACCGCAAGACGAAGGTCTCTTCCTCGGCATGAACGTCTACCGCGGCGAGAAGCGAAAGATTCATATGAAAAACGAGGATCGCTTCCGGCACTTCTACATCATCGGTCAAACCGGTACGGGAAAGTCATCGATCATCCAGCTAATGGCGCGCCAAGATTTTCACAATGGCAAAGGCGTATGCATCGTCGACCCGCACGGATCGCTTATCGAAGATGTGATGCCCTACATCCCAAGAGAGCGCGCCAACGACGTGATCTACTTCAACCCGGCGGACATGGAACGGCCGATGGGCTTAAACCTCCTTGAGGGAAAAACGCCGGAGGAACGCGACCTCATCGCTCTCGACGCCATGAACATGATGGTGAAGATGTTCGGCGAGGAGATCTTCGGCCCGCGCATCCAAGACTACTTTAGAAACGGGTGCCTCACGCTCATGGAAGACGAAGAGGAAGGCGGTGCCATCACGGATCTCGTCAAGCTCTTCACCGATGACGATTGGCAGAAGTACAAAGTGAGCAAGGTGAAAAATCCCATCGTGCGCTCGTTCTGGGAAAAGCAGATGGCCATGACGGGACAGCGTGAGAAGCAGGAAATGATCCCCTACTTCGCCGCGAAGTTCGGTCAGTTCTACACCAACACCCTGATCCGCAACATCGTGGGACAAACCAAGAGTGCGTTCGATATCGCCGACTGCATGAATACGGGAAAGATCTTGCTCATGAATCTCAGCAAAGGTCTTGTTGGAGACATCAACTCACAGCTCCTCGGTATGATCGTCGTCAATAAGATTCAGGTTGCCGCCATGCGCCGACAGCGCATGGAGAGCGCAGCGCGCCGCGACTACTTCCTCTACATCGACGAATTCCAGAACTTCGTGACGCCGTCGATCGAATCCATCCTCTCCGAGGCTCGAAAGTACCGACTCGGTCTCATCCTCGCGCACCAGTACCTCGACCAGCTCGAGAAGGAAAGCAAACTCGCGGGCGCCGTGAGTCTCAAGGGCGCGATTTTCGGAAACGTCGGCACCATGATGTTTTACAAGATCGGTCCCCAGGACGCGGAAGTTTGCGCCAAAGAAATGGCGCCAGTGTTCTCCGAGCAAGACCTCGTCAACATGGATGCCTTCAAGGGCGCCATGAAGCTTTCAGTCGATGGACAACCCAGCCGCCCGTTCAGCATCGATGTCCCCCGCCCCTGGACAGAGACGACCTACCCAAAAGACGCGCAAGCTGCCGAGGCATTCAAGCAATTGAGTCGCCTGACCTATGGTAGGCAAAGGGATTTCGTGAGCAGGGAGATTTTGAGGAGGATTGGATAGATGGAATACGAAGATCTGGTGGGTTATCCGCAGAGACGTGCCGCCGGCACGTCTCTACAGTATCCGTTTCAATGACCGGCAAGATTTCCATAATCATATGGACATGGTTTGGCATGACAACCCACACATCAACCAAAACATTACCCCGCAACAATGATGTCCTTTGTATCTCGCCCTCCACCATCTTTCCAACAGCATTCAACACCATCCTTTCCTCCTGCACTTCCCCAAACCAATGCTTTAGTCCCCTGGTACACACCGTGACGAGGTACATTCCGGCCTCCGCATAATCTTTGCCACATAACCGCGCCGATGGAATACGGTCCGTCTTACGGAAGAGCCTCATCCCCTTATCATCAATACCTGGACACTCTCTGTCAGCTGTACATACGTACACCTAAAAATCCACTATGCATCGGTAGAGACGCGACGGCGTCGCGTCTCTCCTGGAAATCCAATGGTAGATACGTCCTATCACCGCAAAGCAATTTTCTGTACCGGAACCGCATGTACGAGGTAGCGCTCAGAGATGCTATCGGGCGGCCAGCAGGTGTAAAGAATGAGCTCCTCGCCTTTACCGTCGTCATTGTAGCGCGAGGTATCTCCGGCTGGCACGGACTCTCCGTGGGTGACCTCGTACATATGGAGCTTCCCGTCGTAAGTCACGTAGACCTTTTCACCGGTCTTCAGCTCGTTGATCCTACGAAAGATCTTCGTGTACTGCGACTTGTCCCAAGGATACCCCGAGCTATGCCCATAAATGAGGACCTTGCCCCCACCCCCCGGGAAGCTGAAGAGATGGCCGACCCCGTTTTGCAGAGGCTCCAGCACGCCCTGACTCGTGAAAGGATCCGAGGGATGGATGACGGCGAGATCGCTGATGCCGATACTCGGCATGGAGATGGCGAAGTACTTCTGCGATGCGTATTGCAGAGTCTGTACAGCAGCAACGGCAATCTGCGGGCGTGATGCAACAATCGCGGGAGGTGGGGAAGTCTCTGGTCCTGAGAATGCTGTCTGGCGTTTTGCTGTGAGGTCGTGCATGCGGTACGCCATGGCGAAAAATGCACCGCGGGTGATGGGAGTGCCGAGCCTAAGGCGCGCTGCATGCATCACAATATTTTTTTCTATGGAAGCGTTCACGTACGGGGTGAACCACTGGTTGTCACGGTTTTCGATCGAGGGAGAGAGTGTTGCACTCGCCCCCTGGGCCTTCTCTCCATAGGCTCTCAAAAGCATGGTGACTGCCTCTTCGACTGTCACCGGGTTTGCCGGGCGGAACGTGCCGTCGGGGTACCCCGTGATGATCTTGCGCTCGAAGGCAGCCTCGACATACGGCGCGTACCAGCTCTTCTGGTCGACATCGGAGAAGAGGGGCAGCGGAGGCATAGCGATACGAAGACGTTTGACGAGGGACCTATCTTCGCTGCGCATGCTGAGGATCACCTTGAGGAGCTCTGCCCGGTTGATGCTGGCATAGGGTCGACCGGAGCCGTCTGCATACCCCGACACGATGCCTTCCTTCGAGAGGTACGCGTAGACCGTAGCGTAGGGGGTAGCCTGGACATCCAAAAACGTTGCAGCCTGCGCACTGATGGCAGTCGGCAACATCGCGAGAATGGCCGCGAATGCAAGAGCTCTGCGAGAAAGCATGGAATGCTATTTTAAGTATTTATTGTTTTTATGTCAAATTCTTCGTATTGGCCAATGGTTTGCATTATTGCTGGAAATAAGGATGGTGTTCTCTTACAGTACCCCGGCATGGCATTCCAGATTGGAATTGTCTCCCTTCGTCCCACAGTAGCGGGACTACGGAGGGGCAAGTCGGCCTTCCACACCTCCCTATCATCATGGCTTTAACGATTGGTATAGTAGGATTACCCAACGTCGGCAAATCAACGCTTTTCAATGCGCTCACGCGTACAAAGGCGGCGCAAGCGGCCAACTACCCTTTCTGCACGATTGAACCCAATATCGGCATTGTCGAAGTTCCCGATGAACGACTAAAAGTGCTCGCCGAAATGGTCAAACCCGAAAAGGTGATCCCCGCCGCCGTGGAATTCGTCGACATCGCGGGACTCGTGAAAGGCGCAAGTACAGGAGAAGGACTCGGCAATGCTTTTCTCAGTCATATCCGCGAAGTGAACGCCATCTGTCATCTGGTACGCGGTTTTGAAGGAGGCGACGTCATCCACGTCGAGGGATCGGTGGACCCGAAGCGCGACCGCGAGATCATCGAAGCCGAGCTCGCATTGTCTGACCTTCAAACGGTAATCAAGAGGATCGATAAAGAGCAGGGACCTGCGCGCACAGGAAACAAGGACGCAAAACTTTCGCTGGCTCTTCTGGAAACAATCAAGCAAGGACTGGAGAAAGGCATTCTCGCTTCGGCAATGGAGCTCAGCGATGAAGAAAGGATCCAGCTGAAGAGCTTTCAGCTGCTCACCGGAAAGCCTATGGTCTACGGCGTCAACGTCGCAGAGTCAGAGCTTAGCGATGCAGAGCACGATACTTGGAAAGGCAAGCTCGGCCTCAGCGCCGCTACCCCTCTCGTGGTGATCTCCGCCAAAATCGAGGAGGATCTCAGCGATCTCGGCCCCGAGGAGGCTCGGGAGTACCTCAGCTCGCTTGGCGTAACCTCTTCGGGTCTCGACCGCCTCATCGCCGCCGCCTACGACGCTCTTGGCTACATCACCTACTTCACGGCAGGCCCCAAAGAGGTGCGCGCGTGGACGATCACCAAGGGAATGACTGCGCCTGAAGCAGCGGGGGTGATCCATAGCGACTTCGAGAAGGGATTCATCCGCGCTGAGACCATATCGTATAAAGATTTTGTTCAATATGAAGGTGAGCTGGGAGCCAAAAATGCTGGCAAGATGCGCGCGGAGGGAAAAACCTACATCGTCCAGGATGGCGATGTGATGCATTTCCGGTTCGCCAACTGAGCCATGACCTTCATCGCCCGCCAGGAACCGTTTACGTGTGAGCACTGCAAAGCGGCCGTGCAGGAATTGGACAACGGCTCCTACCGCAACCACTGTCCGCTGTGCCTCTTCTCGAAACATGTCGACGAAGTGGGTCCAGGGGACCGGAATTCCACGTGCCTTGGTCTTATGGAACCTCTCCGCATAGACCAGCACCCCAAGAAAGGGTGGATGATCGTCCACCAGTGTCTGAAGTGCAGCAAAGAAATGCGTAACCGCACTGCTCCCGATGACGACGTTATTGGCTTTGCAGAGAGACAGGTGAAGAAATTCTTTGCGAAGAATCCTTAAGGATGAAATAAAATTTTGTTCACATTCCAGCGCTCCTGCAAGGGCTAATTGTCTATGAACACTTGCGAATGAACTTCTCGATAACATAGGATTGCGTTCTCATGCGCGTGCTGCTTCTCATCAGTATGTTCGGCTTGTTGTTCATTTCGGTGTGACTTTCGAGGGATCTCACCTTGCTCCATTGTATTTTTGCATAGGCGGAGGGATCCGCCGCCACGGGGCCTGCCTGCCGGCAGGCAGGGGTGAAGGGGGAGGCTCTGCTACGTCATCGAGACGCAAATGCCGAAGCCTTGGTGGCATTTTCGGCGAGATACAGAGCCAAGTGGAGGGGCTTTGGCGGCGGTGCGCTTTTCTTTCCTCCTTTCTTTTGTCGGGTAGACAAAAGAAAGGAGAATGTTCACATCCAATCGATGCCACACACATATAGATGCAGCTTTCTCCCAGCGCTGCTGGGATAAATTGTCATGACGGAGACGTACCAACGCTACGTCTCTACACGGACAATAATGATTGAATGTAGTGTTCGGATTGTGAGGGCTTCACCGGCATCCGATCCTGTACATTGCCTTCCGGAATCACGACCAGTGCATCTTCCTGCGTTTGAGGATGTGCTTCAACGTTTACCGTAAAATTGCCATTCTCCAATGCTCGTGTGGCATCTCCGGAGATATCCCCTTCCAAAACCGCTTGCAATCCCCTCTGGTCGAGATCTTCCATTATGCGATGGTGCAGGCGTTCTGTAAACTCCGGTTCCGTCTCCATACGAAACTTCACCTCCGCCATCTGCTCGGATTTTTTCATCTCGCGCTCCAGATCCTCCGGCCCTTTGACTTTGTCACGCAAGCGCTCGTATTCCTCGGGACTGCGAATTCGCTTACGGATCTTTTCGCGTTCGTGACTCGGGAGATGGTCGAGGAAGGAATCGGACAAAGGTAGAAAGTAGCAAGTAGAAGGGAGTAAATACTACTCCTACCTGCTACTGTTAACTACACCCACTCGTCGCCCCGCAGTCGAGACAGACCTCACACGAACCATTGCGCTTCATCTTGAAACTCCCGCAGCCCGAGCACATTGATCCGGTGAACCCCTGCTGCTTGGCAAGGGCGATCTTCGTCGGGGCAATGGCCACATCGGCGACGGCTTTCTCCGTCTCCACGGCTGTCTTTTCCTGAACCTTCGCTGCTAACTGCTCGCTGCACGCTACTCCCTTCTCTGCATCAAACGGCAGCCGAACAGATGAAGCACCTTCATCCACAACCGGGAGTCGCATGGCAAAGGCTTCTTTGCTCTTCGTTCCAGTTTCATACGCCATGTCGACGAGATCTGCGTTGTGGAAGCGCTTAGCCTTGTCTTTTGGCAGGAACTTGAGGGCCATCCAGCGCCCCATGTAGTCCATGAGACTCCGGACCATCGGGATCTCTTTGTTCATGGTCATGCCCGCTGGATCGAACTTCGCCCCCACGAGCTTCTCGCAGAGCACTTCAAGCGGGACTCCGTACTGCAGGTTCATGGAGAGGCTGAGTGCGAGCGTGTCCATGACGCCCGAGAGGGTGGACCCTTCCTTGCTCATCTTGATGAAAATCTCCCCCGGAGCGCCGTCCTCGTAGAGACCCACGTGGATGTAGCCTTCGTGGCCCGCAACGGAGAACTTGTGCGTGAGACTGAGCCTTTCATCGGGAAGCTTCCTGCGTCGAGGCACTTCTTGAATGACGATCTTTTCGACGATGACTTCCTTGACATCCTTTTCGTCTTTTTCGTCTTTCGCCTTCGTATCAGACTTGTTACTGAGCGCCTGGCTCATCTTGCAGCCATCGCGATACAGCGCGTTGGCCTTCAGGCCGAGCTTCCAGCTGAGGAAGTACGCGTCTTTGATGTCCTCCACAGTCGCATCGCTCGGCAGGTTGATGGTCTTAGAGATCGCACCGGAAATGAAGGGCTGCGAAGCCGCCATCATGCGAATGTGCCCCTCGGCAGCGATATAGCGCTCCCCAATCTTGCCGCACTTGTTAGCACAGTCGAAAACCGGCAGATGCTCAGGCTTGAGGTGAGGAGCCCCCTCGACCGTCATGTGCCCACAGATCCACAGGTTGGCCTCGTCGATCTGCTGCTGGGTGAACCCCAGCGCCGGCAGAACAGCGAAGTGGAAGTCCTGCATTTGGGTTTCCGAGAAGCCGAGACCCTTCATGGTGTCCTCCCCAAGCACCCAGCGATTGAAGGCAAATCCGATCTCGAAGACTTGGGGCAGGTTCTTCTCGATCTTGGCGATGTCCGCGTCCTCGAAACCCTTCTTTCGCAGTGTTTGGCGGTTGATGTGCGGGGCGCCCTCGAGTGTGAGACTACCCATGACGTACTGCATGATCTCCCGCACTTCACGGTCGCTGTAATGCAGCGCGTGGAGCGCGGGCTTCACCGACTGGTTGGCGATCTTCATGTAGCCTCCGCCAGCGAGCTTTTTAAACTTCACCAATGCGAAATCCGGCTCGACTCCGGTTGTATCACAATCCATGAGAAGACCGATCGTTCCCGTTGGGGCGATGACGGTCGTCTGTGCATTACGATACCCATGCTTCTCGCCCATGGAGATCGCCCTGTCCCAACACTCCTTGGAGGCCTCAAGGAGATCCGGCGGACACACACCTTGATCGATGCCGACAGGAGTCACGTGCAGGCCTTCGTACTCGCGTGCAGGGGCATCGTACGCAGCACGACGGTGATTGCGAATGACTCTGAGCATGTGTTCGGCATTGGCGCTGTACTCCGGAAATGCGCCTAGCGCCTTGGCCATCTCTGCGGATGCGGCGTAGGACTCTCCTGTGAGGATCGCGGTGAGCGCTGCACAGATCGAACGCGCCTTTGGGGAATCGTAGGGAATGCCCATGCGCATGAGCATCGCGCCGAGGTTGGCGTAGCCAAGGCCGAGGGTGCGGTACTTGTAGCTTAAGTCCGCAATCTCTCGACTCGGAAACTGCGCCATGAGGACGGAAATCTCGAGAACGATGGTCCAGAGGCGCGCGGCGTGCCGATACTTTACGGTGTCGATGCATCCGCGGGATTCGTCGACGAACTTCAGAAGGTTCAGGGATGCGAGATTGCAGGCGGTGTTGTCGAGAAACATATACTCGCTGCAGGGATTACTTGCATTGATCCGCCCTCCGACCGGGCACGTGTGCCAATCATTGATTGTGGTGTCGTACTGCACACCGGGATCCGCGCACGCCCACGCGGCGTAGCCGATCTTGTCCCAGAGATCGCGAGCCTTGAGAGTCTTGCAGGGCTTCGCTGTCCTGCCTTCGGCAATCGCCTTCTTGCGCTCGGTGCGCCAGACCAGATCCCAAGAGCTGTCGCACTCCACAGCCTCGAAGAAGGCATGGGGTACACGAACGGAGTTATTGGAGTTCTGGCCAGAAACGGTCTGGTAGGCCTCGCCATTGAAATCCGTGTCGTAACCAGCCTCGGCAAGCGCCGCCACTTTCTTCTCCTCATTCACCTTCCAATCAATGAATGTCTCGATATCGGGGTGATCGAGATCCAGACAGACCATCTTTGCCGCTCTGCGTGTAGTCCCGCCAGACTTGATCGCGGCGGCCGCGCGGTCGCCGATCTTGAGGAAGCTCATGAGGCCCGAGCTCCGGCCTCCACCCGAGAGGGGCTCCCCGTCACCGCGGAGATTGCTGAAGTTGGTACCAGTACCCGACCCGAACTTAAACAGGCGCGCCTCACGAACCCACAGATCCATGATTCCCCCCTCATTGACCATATCGTCATCCACAGACTGGATGAAGCAGGCGTGAGGCTGCGGGTGGGTATAGGCATCGGTGCTCCGCTTCACCTCTCCTGTTGCCGGCTCGCAGTAGTAGTGCCCTTGTGCCGGTCCCGTGATGTTGTAGGCATAATGCAGACCCGTATTGAACCATTGGGGGCTGTTGGGCGCAGCCATCTGGTGCACGAGCATGTAGGAAAGCTCGTCTTCAAACGCCTGGGCATCCTGTGTGGTATCGAAGTATCCATGCTGCTGACCCCAGTGACGCCAGCAACCGGCGAGACGGCGCACAACCTGCTTCACCGAACGCTCGGGACCCGTCACGACATTGCCCTGAGCGTCGTGGATGACACTGCCAGCGTCATCCACCTGCGGCACGCCCGCCTTGCGATAGTACTTGCTCACGACGATGTCCGTGGCAACCTGCGACCAGCCTGCGGGTACCTCGGCCCCCTCCATCTCAAAGACCACCGATCCGTCCGTGTTTTTGATCCTGCTCACGCGCTTTTCGTAGACCACGTCCTCAAGCGGATCCCTCCCGGCACTCGTGAACACCCGATCAATCGTCAATGCCCCGTGACGCGCAGACGCGTTCTCTTGGGGAATGTCACGGACCCGGGGAATAGCGGAAGAGGAGGTGGCGGGATTCATAGGAGAGAAAATGTTAAGAACACCAGATGTTGTGGTTCGATCCCCACGACTCCACAAGATATTGTGCCAGTGCGCCCCCCGTCAACTTCTCGCATCCTCAGACATCGACGATGAAACGCTTTGCGAAAATGACGGTCCGTAAGGAGATTCTCTGCAGGGAACACATCGCGGCGCCGAAAGCAAATGCTAGTACAGCGACACAGTATCGGCGCTCCGCAAAGGAAATTCGCGTGACACATCGCGGTCGTAGATGGGTACCTCTACACGTCCGTCATCCGAATTCTCCTCGACGTTGCATTGCGGCGGAATTATCCTTGGGACGTGCGCATCCTCGCGCTCGTCGCAGGCACGAATGTCCCCAGTAACGCGGAGCTCCTCTGCGATGCATTCCTCGATGGTATACGTCTTGAGTGTGCGGACGTCGCAATATCCAAACTCGCCCTTCGTGAGCTCTCGATTGAGCACTTCAAGATCATATACTACCATCCGCAATGCCCATCGGAGGATGATTTCTGCGCATTGCAGTCCCTCGTTGAAGAGGCAGACGGCATCGTCATCGCATCGCCCGTCTGGAACTTCTCGGTGCCGGCGCACCTCAAAAACGTCATCGATCGCATGGGGGCTTTCTGCCTCGACGAGGCGACGCGCACGCGGGGAAAGCTCAAGGGAACGCCCGCATACTTCCTCTTTACGGGCGGCTCACCCAACGCTGCATGGAAGGGTCTGATGCGCTTCACCACGAGCCATGTCCATGAGTCCCTACGCTACTACGGGGCATCGATCATCGGGAGAATCTACGAAGGCCGCTGCACCCCGAAAAAGGGCGAATTTGGTCTGGTGCTCGATACGCGGCCGCTCGCACTCGAGCGTGCGAGAAGGGCTGGACGCAGCTACGGGGTGATTGTGAGGAACTTTGCGAAGCATCGCCTGCTGCCGCTTCGACACCGCATCATGCAAAAACTCTACCGAGGGGCGCAGCGTTTCGTCGCCAAGTTCCTCTAAGCTACCCCCTCGCTCAATGCCGCGATATACGAGGCAAAGTGCCGATGGAGCAAGTGTGCTGCGACGGCGCCAAGACCGGCGATGGTGCCAGACACATTGACCGTGAGACAGGCGGAGGCAAAGTGCAAACGGATGTTTGCCCAGGGTATCTTAAACCAAGCGGGAGGGCTCTCGATCCAATTCAAGATGAGCTCCTTGTTGCGCTGGGCATTTGATTGACGCAACTCCACGTGACGGCGGTGAATCGTTCTCCCGAGGTTCTCCAGAGTCTTTGCCGCCTCACTTGGAGAGAGGGAGTGCAGGGCTTCGACCGTCGGCAAACCTGCAGAAAGTTCCACAGCCTCTTCGCGCTCACGATCCCACGTGTGCTGCTCTAAAGCGACAATGACCGCGATGAGAGATTCGCGGGCGCCGGTCATCTTGCCGTCCTCGTCATCGTACTCCCCTGCCTGATCGTGGAGATCGACGACGGTATGCAGATGGTCGAGATCGCGGATCGCCAGCGAAGAGAGGAAAACAGCGGCAGTCTCATCTTGGGAAAATCCCGCATCAATCTGGGATCCCGTCCAGTGTCGCTTGCTCTGGAGGATACCTTCGATCGCATGGCACAATCCCCGATCCTCGCGCCCGGCTTGAGAGAGCCAATCCTGCCGCCGCTTCTCCATTGCTCGTACGTAGGCCAGGTACGCATCGAGTGATCCGAGAGCTGCAGATAGCTCAGCATGCTCTGCGGCGAGCAACTCGTGCAGAGACTGGAGATGCGCATCGGAGAGCTGATCGATGAGCTGCATCCATGCAGCGATCTCTCCATCCTTCATGAGCTTGAGGGAGAGGGTCACTCTCAGGACATCCCGAAGGGAGAAGATGGGCTCCATAGCATTTGCTCTGTATGAATGAATTTTATCATAAATAGCCATTTTAAGCCATATCTGACTTCCCTGCGCCAATCAGGGTGATATCAGCATCCAGGAGCCTTGCCGCAGAAAAAGCATCCCATGTCCTCTGTCCACCTTCAACGAGCACGCTGGTGATGCCATGGAAATCCTGCGTGGGGGTGGTGAGAATTTGCAAGAGCACCGGAAGATCAAACTCCCTCTTTGCATCGAGCGGAACACCAAGAATGCGAACACCGCGTTCCTGAAGGATCCGTATCTTTTCCTCGGAATCTTCGGACTGCCTGGACTCCTTGAAATCATGCATCACCACCATCGTCCCCTTCGCCATCTCCCCACTCACAATCTTCGCAGCCAACGGAATCCGCAAATCCGGATCAAGAATGATGCGCAGTGGTTGATAATTCTTCAACCCTGCCCGTCCGGCAGGCGGGCCTAATTTTTCATTCTTCATTCTCTGCGTCAGCATCGGATCATCGGTCACCACAGTGCCCACGCCAACGAGGATGGCATCGTGCATCGCACGCAGGTGCCGATGTGACCAGGCGTCCTGCTCGCTATCCGTAATCTTGAGCATGGAGCCATCGGGCCGCGCGATAGCTCCGGAGAGTGTGCAGGCGCGCTTGAGGGTAATCCACGGGCGCCCCCGAGTCATGAGAGAGACAAATCCCCGATTGAGCCACTCGCACTGCGCACGCTCCACGGGACCAAAGACAGTGATGCCGGCTGTACGCAACCGGGCAACGCCTTTCCCCGAAACGAGAGGATTGGGATCGAGCATCCCAAAGACCACCGTACGAATGCCGCTTGCGATAATCGCCTCGGTGCATGGAGGCGTCTTTTTTTCCGTATGACAGCACGGCTCGAGATTGACATAGAGCACATCCTCTTCACGTACTTTTTGATCAAATTTTTTGATCAATAAGACTTCCGCATGCGGTCCTCCAAACTGCTCATGGAAAGCTTCTGCAATGATGTTTCCCCCACCAACGAGCACCGCACCGACCATCGGGTTGATGCCGGTATGCCTATGTCCCATCTTCGCAAGCTCGAGACACCGATGCATGAAGGCAGAATGCATGGCCAAAGTATTGCACAGAGGCAAAGCAAAGGGGATGATCACCCTCCATGGATAGTATGGAACTAGAACCGGCACCTGACGCTTCTGAAAAGCTCAATGACGTAGTAGAGGAGCGTCTGCGCGACATGATTGAACTGTGCCACCTCCTCTTTGAGGTAATACCGGAATTGCGTGACAACATCGTCGACCGCATGCTCGAAATTGAGGCAGTGTTTCTTGCTGGGTCAACTCAGAGGCTCACTATGCCGATCTCGGAGCCTGCTTCTGGTCCCAATAATGGGGAAGATCGGGAGGAGACCATCCGCAGCCTGATGGGCAAGCTTGGCGTGGGATACGAGTCCTTCACGCGCGAGGGCATGCTGGTGGCCTATATCAGACATGCACCAGAAAATCATGGTTAAGATGGAGCACTACCACTTCCGGCCTTCAGAGCTCCCTAAGCCAATTCGAGATCATCTGCTTCGGACTGAGGATTTCAGGTTCTCTTTTCCAAATCACCAGGACGAGATGTTCACTGTTGGCATCGTGGACCCAAGCGCAAACTCAGCTGTCCCCAACTTTACGGGAATGCCCGATGGTCAGAATCTCTACATCTCAGAAGAAGCCCTCTCTGTGCCCTCGTTACAAGAAGCAACCCTGAGGCATGAAATCCTCTGTTGTAGAAACTTAGCAGGAGTGGAAGGGCACAGCTGCACGGAGATCGAGAATGCAGTTCTCGCGGAGTACACCCCATTCCCCGATGTACTCGAAGGACTCATTGCCGCACGCCTCAGGATGTTCCGTGCGCTTGTAGCCTTTATGGGCATCGATCCCGATCGCCCCAAAGACTCAGTGGAGACGGGAATTCTCGCTACCCGACGGTATCTGGAGAACCTTGCGACTGGAAAGGGAATCATCGTTCCGAAGTGGGCACCAAAGCTCAGCGCTTCTTCACACCTGACCGCTTCGCGATAACCTCCTCGGCGACGTTTCGGGGCACTTTGTCGTAGTGACTCGGCTCCATGGAGTAGCTCGCGCGACCCTGAGTCATGGAGCGCACCTCGGTGGCGTAGCCGAACATGGCAGCCAGAGGCACTTTGGCTTCGATGATCTTGGCCATACCGCGGTTGCCGGTGTTCTCGATGAGACCGCGCCGGCTGGAGAGGTCACCCATGACATCGCCCATGAACTCTTCCGGTGTCACGACTTCCACACGCATGATCGGCTCGAGGAGAACCGGATCGGCTTTCCTGGCAGCTTCCTGGAAGCCAATGCTTGCACAAGCCTTGAAGGCGAACTCCGAGGAGTCGACATCGTGGTAGCTACCATCGAGAAGCTCCACCTTGACGTCCACGACGGGGTACCCTGCGAGGATGCCACGGCTCATGCCTTCCTGGAACCCCTGATCACACGGCTTGATGAATTCGCGCGGGATGCGGCCACCGACCACCTGGTTGTCGAACTCGTACCCCTTGCCTGCCTCCTGAGGAAGGATGCGGAAGACCACGTGACCGAACTGTCCGCGACCACCGGTCTGCTTGACGTACTTCTCCTCATGTTCGAGCGTTTTCTGGATCGTCTCACGGTAGGCAACCTGCGGCTGACCAACGTTTGTCTCGACCTTAAACTCGCGCTTCATACGATCGACGATGATATCGAGGTGGAGCTCTCCCATGCCCGAGATGATGGTCTGGCTCGTCTCGTCGTCCGTATGCACGCGGAACGTGGGATCCTCCTCCGAAAGCTTCTGCAGAGCGATACCCATCTTCTCCTGGTCGGCCTTGGTCTTAGGCTCAACGGCTATGGAGATGACCGGCTCGGCGAAGGTGATGGCCTCAAGGCGGATCGGCTTATCCTCCGAGCAGAGCGTATCTCCCGTGCGCGTGTCTTTAAGACCGATCGCCGCTCCGATGTCGCCAGCCTCGATCTTGTCGATCTCCTGGCGCTGGTTGGCGTGGAGCCTGACGATACGACCAATGCGCTCTCGTGCGCCGGAGCGAGGGTTGTAGACAAATGATCCCGTCGTGAGCACGCCCGAGTACACGCGAATGAAGGTCAGCTTTCCGACGAAGGGATCCGTTGCGATCTTGAAGGCGATCGCGGAAAGTGGCTCGCTATTCTCCGCCTTGCGGAGCTCTTCTGCATCCGTATGAGGATTGATACCCTTGGACGGCGGGATGTCGAGCGGCGAAGGCAGATAGGCCACAACGGCATCGAGCATCTTCTGCACTCCGATGTTTTTCAGCGAAGATCCGCAGAGCACGGGGTAGATCTTGTTTTGCACGGTGGCCGCGCGGATACCCTTGCGAAGCTGATCGTCCGTAAGGGCGCCGTTTTCGAGGAATGCGTCGATCAGGTCATCGTTGACTTCTGCGACCTTCTCCATGAGCACAGCGCGGTACTCGTTGACGTCCTGCACCATGTCTTCGGGGATCGGAATCTCGATGCGGTTCTCGCCATGGGCTCCCTCGAAGCGGTAGGCCTTCTTCTCGATGAGATCGATGAGGCCTGTGAAATCGGACTCCGCACCGATCGGCAGCTGGATCGCGACGGCATCCTTGCTCAGACGATCGTGGATGGAAGCGAGCGACATGTAGAAATCCCCTCCCGTCTTGTCCATCTTGTTGACGAAAGCGAGTCGCGGAACGTGATACTTGTCCGCCTGGCGCCACACGGTCTCGCTCTGGGGCTCCACACCCTGCGATCCATCGAAGACCACGCACCCTCCGTCGAGCACGCGGAGACTGCGCTCCACTTCAGCCGTGAAGTCCACGTGTCCCGGGGTGTCGATGAGGTTGATGACGCAGTCGATCTCCTGTCCCTCTACCGTACTCGCCTTCCAGTGACACTGCGTGGCTGCAGCCGTGATGGTGATGCCGCGCTCGCGCTCCTGCTCCATCCAGTCCATGGTTGCCTCACCCTCGTGCACTTCGCCAATTTTGTAGTTCTTGCCCGTGTAAAAGAGGATGCGCTCGGAGGTCGTCGTCTTTCCGGCGTCGATGTGGGCGATGATTCCGATATTGCGAACGTTTTTGAGATCCATGATGAAGGTGGGCAGAGAGGGTGCAGGGAGTAGAAAAAAGGCACCCTAGGAGGATGCCGAGGCATCCAAAAGTCCAAGAGAATATACGGAATCGTGGCAAAGGATGCAATGGCGCTTCCCGGAGAAATCAGCGGGAAACGAGACCCGTATGGCGCATTAAACGGGTGATACGCAGATCGTGCTCTGTGAAACGATGCGCATTGACCGATGTACGGTCACGGAATGCACCGCGGCATGATCCAGTGCTTCGGCGACAAGATCAAGCAGTACTTATTTTGCCAAGTGCGCAAACGCCTTGTTGGCCTGCGCCATCTTGATCACGTCCTGCTTCTTCTTGAAGGCTGCTCCCTGGTCTGTAGATGCATCGAGGAGCTCGAGTGCGAGGCGATGAGCCATCGGGATGCCCTTGCGGCTGCGAGCGGCATCGAGAATCCAACGGACGGAAAGCGCTACCTGGCGCTTGGGAGTTACCTCCACCGGCACCTGGTACACGGCGCCTGCTACGCGCTTCGGGCGGACCTCGACCAACGGTGTGACATTGAGAAGAGCCTTCTGAAAGACCTCCAGCGGGGGATCCTTGGTGCGGGTCTTGATGATATCGAGAGCGTCCTGAAAGACGGTGCGAGCAACGGACTTCTTGCCATCGCGCATGAGGCAGCAGATGAACTTCTCGATCTGGAGATCGGAACCTTCCGGGATATATGCTTTGACGGGCTTGGACATACGGAGGAATTATGAAGGAAGAATGAGGAATGAGGAATGGATTTCTTCTGGAAAAAATGGATGCGAGTGGATGGCAGAGAACTGCCGAATATTCGTAATTCTTAATTCGTAATTCATAATTCTTAATTCTTCTTAGGCTTCTTCGCACCATAGCGTGAGCGACCCTGCTTCCTGTCGCGCACACCCTCGGTGTCGAGGATGCCCCGCACGATGTGGTAGCGAACACCTGGAAGGTCCTTCACGCGTCCGCCACGGATGAGGACAACAGAGTGCTCCTGGAGGTTATGACCCTCACCCATGATATAGGCCTTCACTTCGTGACCATTGGTCAGGCGCACACGGGCGATCTTTCGGAGAGCAGAGTTCGGCTTCTTGGGCGTCATCGTGGTGACCTTCACGCAAACACCGCGCTTGAAGGGCGAGCCCTTGGGAAGCGGAACGGCACGCATGTTGAGCGCATTCCAGGTGTACTGCAGGGCGGGTGCCTTGCTCTTGCGACGCTTCTGACTGCGGCCACGGCGGATGAGCTGGTTAACGGTAGGCATTGCGGACGGAGGGTAGGGAGATTCGGGAAAAGAGTAAAGGAAAAAGGGCTACATTGGCTAACCGCCGGCAGCCTCCTTGGCTGCTTGCTCCGAGATGTAGCGGTCGCGGAAGACCTCACCTGTAGGAATGAGGCGTCCGATGATGACGTTCTCTTTAAGACCCTGCAGCGTGTCGACGCGCCTCGTTGTTGCCGCCTCGACGAGCACGCGGATGGTCTCCTGGAAGGAGGCTCCGGCAAGCCAGCTGTCGGTTGCAAGCGCCGCGCGGGTGATACCGAGGAGGAGAGGCTCATACGTCGCGAGCTTCTTCCCCTTATTGAGGGCATCGTTCTGGTGGAGCACCTCGCCGATATCCGCAGTTTCCCCGGGCAGCAACGTCGTATCACCGGCATCAATGATGCGCACCTTGGAAAACATCTTGCGAACGATGATCTCGAGGTGCTTGTCGTTGATCGTCTGACCCTGGGACGAGTAGATGTGCTGCACCTCCTGGATGATGTAATTCTGCACGGCGTACGCCCCCTGCTTCTCGAGAAGCTCGTGGAGATTGTAGTGACCAGCATTGAGTGCCTGACCGGCTTCGACCATGTCGCCGGTCTTCACGAGCACCGTCTCGCGGGTACCGAACTCGGTGGTACGCTCCTGGATCTCATCGTGACGGATGCGAACTTCGCCCCCCTCAGTAACGCTGATGGTGCCACCGATCAGCGCCTTCACCGTCGACTTGTCCGTCGAGGACTTTGCGATCACCGAGCGCTCGCGTACCTGCTGGCCTTTCTTCACCGTGATCTTGAATCCGGCAGGGATGAGGTAACGATCTTCGCCGCGCTCCTGCGCGACGACATGTACCGTTGTGCGGCCAGATGCGTGCGAGACTTTGACTTTTCCTGCGACGTCGCTGAGCACGGCGGGTGTGCGGGGCGTGCGAGCCTCAAAGAGCTCCTCCACGCGCGTGAGACCCTGCGTGATATCGCTTCCTTCGGCGACTCCTCCCATGTGGAAGGTACGCATGGTGAGCTGGGTTCCCGGTTCTCCGATGCTCTGTGCGGCGATGATACCCACCGGCGTCCCGATGGCGACCGGCTTATTGTCTCCAAGATCACGACCGTAGCACTTCTGGCAGATGCCCCGGAGAGTCTTGCACGTCATGACGGATCTCAGCGGCAGGGCCTCCACTTTGTGGTCCTTGATGCTCTGCATAATCGCGGCATCAATCTCCTGGTTGCGCTTGGCGATCGTCTTGCCACCGACCTCGAGATCCTGCGCAAGCATGCGGCCGAAGATGCGCGTCTCGAACTTCTCGCCGATCTTTTCGCTGTCCTTCCTGGTGACCCAGTGGAAATCGGTGCTACCACAGTCCTCTTCACGAATGATGATGTCTTGGACGGCGTCGACGAGGCGGCGCGTGAGGTAACCAGCTTCGGCAGTCTTCAAGGCAGTATCGGACTTTCCCTTGCGTCCTCCGTGCGTGGCGATGAAGAACTCGAGCACGGAGAATCCGTCTTTGAGGTTGCTCTGAATCGGAAGCTCGATCGTGCGGCCGGAGGGGTTCGCTACGAGCCCCTTCATGCCGGCCAACTGCGTCACCTGCCCCCAGTTTCCACGAGCGCCCGAGTCGATGACGTAGGTGATGGGATTCTCGGGAACCGTGAGGAAATCATTGATCATGACGGCTCCCACTTCGTTTTTCGCCTTGGACCAGATGCGGATCGCGTGGCTGTAACGCTCATCGCTGGTAATGAGCCCCTTCCAGAAGTAATTGTTGATCACGCGCACCTTCTCACTCGCCTCCTCAACGATCTCATCGCGCTCCGTGGGGATGCGGATGTCAGACTGGGCGATAGAGAGGCCCGACTTCGTGACGAAGTGGAACCCGATGTCTTTGATGCGATCGGCGAAAGCGACGGTCTCCTCGCGTCCCGCAAGCTCGAGGGAGCGGGCGATGATGTCGCTCAAGTCCTTCTTCTTCATGGTCTTATTCACAAAGCCCAAGACTACAGGAACGATCTCCTGGAACTTCAAGCGTCCAACGGACGTCTCCACTATTGCCTTCGCGCCGTCCGCGTGGGTGTATCGCACGAGGATCTTCGCCTGCAGATCGACAAGTCCGTGATCGTAGGCGAGCATTGCCTCGGCCGGGGTGCCGAAGGTCATCTTCTCCCCCCTGCGGCCATCGTGCACCTGCGTGAGGAAGTAACACCCAAGCACCATGTCCTGAACCGGGTTGATGACCGGTTCTCCGGCGGAAGGCTTGAGGACGTTATTGGAAGCAGCCATGAGTTCCCGGGCTTCCTTCTGCGCCTTCTCAGAAAGCGGTACGTGCACGGCCATCTGGTCTCCATCGAAGTCGGCATTGAAAGCAGCGCACACGAGCGGATGGAGCTGGATCGCGAGTCCCTCGACGAGTACGGGCTTGAATGCCTGGATACCGAGACGGTGCAGGGTCGGCGCACGGTTGAGGAGCACGTATTTGTCCTGAATCACCTCCTCAAGGATGTCCCACACCTCCCTGCCGCTATCCTGGACGATGCGCTCGGCTCCTTTGACATTATGCGCGAATTCATCGCGGATGAGGCGACCGATGACGAAGGGTTTGAAGAGCTTCATCGCCATCTCTTTTGGGAGTCCGCACTGTTGCAGTCGCAAGTGGGGACCGACCACGATCACGGAGCGGCCCGAGTAATCGACACGCTTTCCGAGGAGGTTCTGGCGGAATCGCCCCTGCTTGCCTTTGAGCATGTCAGAAAGCGATCGCAGCTTCCGGCGATCCCCCGCGGTAAAGAGCGTCTTTCCCGCGCGAGCGGAGTTGTTGAGCAACGTATCGACGGACTCTTGGAGCATGCGCTTCTCGTTGCGGCAGATGACCTCCGGCGCGCCGATGCTCATGAGCTTCTTTAAGCGGTTGTTGCGGTTGATGACGCGGCGGTACAGATCGTTTAAGTCGGATGCGGCGAAGCGGCCGCCATCGAGCTGGACCATCGGGCGCAGATCCGGGGGGATCACGGCGAGACGCGTGAGGATCGTCCACTCGGCTTTGATGCCGGCCTTCTTGAGGGAGCTCACGAGCTTAATGCGCTTCATGATCTTCTTGAGCTTCTGTCCGCTGCTCTCCTCGCGCTCCTTCTCCAGATCCTCCACGAGCTTTTCCAAATGGATATTCATGACGATCTCCCGGAGAGACTCCGCACCCGTACCGGCGCGGAAGACATGTCCGAACTTCATGTTCATTTCACGGAACTTCAACTCAGAGAGGACGCTGCCGACCCTAAGGTTCTTCAAATCGTCTGCGGCATCGCGGTGGTTGCTCTTGAGAGACTCGAGCTTGTCGGCGAACTCCTTGTCGAGTGCGTCGAGCTGGGCGCGCGTCGCATCGCTCTCCTGCATCTGCTTCTTGCTATCCTCATACTCGCGCTTCACTTGGTTCTTGCGCTTTTCGAAACCCTCATCGAGCTCCGCCTGCGCGATCTTCTTGGCATCCTCATCGACGGAGATGACGATGTACGCAGCGAAGTACACGATCTGCTCGAGCGTCTTGATGGGCAAATCAAGGAGAAGCCCCAAGCGCGACGGCGAGCTTCGGAGGAACCAGATGTGCGTGACAGGAACCGCCAAGTTGATGTGCCCCATGCGCTCGCGGCGGACGATGCTCCTGGTCACTTCCACGCCACACTTCTCACACACGACCCCTGCGTAGCGTACGCCCTTGTATTTTCCGCAGAAGCACTGGAAGTTCTTCGTGGGTCCGAAGATACGCTCGCAGAAGAGGCCGTCGGGCTCCGCGCGCTGCGTGCGGTAGTTCACGGTCTCGGGCTTGGTGATCTCTCCGCGAGACCATCCGAGGATGTCTTCCGGGGAGGAAACCGTGACCGAAACGGCATCGAAGCTATCCGTCGCCGCGGACTTGGGAGTGGAGGGAGGGGGCATGGGACTGTGAGGGAAAAAGGGACAATGGATACCGTGCGCACGCACGAAGACCGGTCGCCGTTTCGCGCTGTTCGTCTTAAACAGGGAAACGACTCCGGTGCATTGCATGCATTATAGGAATCGGCAATCAAGACACAAGGGAAAAACCATGGCAAATCACTCCCACCGTATTCCCTCTTCCATCTGCTCCTTCCCCTCCTTGATCTTCGCTGCCCCTTGCACGATGTTTCCCGTTCGCTGCTCGATATCACTCTTGATCTGACGGAGCGATCCACTGAGCACTTTTGCCGCATCCGTTACCGTTTGGACGCTCTGATGGATCCCATCGGAAAAGTCCTGTGGCGTACCCGGGATACAGCCTGCGAGAAGAGCACCAAGCGCCACCAAACGAATATCAAAGAGGGCCATCACCAGCTATTGTTGCCCAACCGCAAGAAATTCTCCATGCGCAATTCTTCATTCTTAATGCTTCTTTTCCGTTGTTCCGTACTTGGCAAAGAGCTTCTCAAACGACCCGTCGGACTCCTGGAGTGCATGGCTCAGCATGTCCATCTCCTGGCCGCTGAGCTCGAGAGCCGAGGAGGCATTGGCAAGGCTGCCGTGCTGCACATCGACTTCGCCCTTGGACGTCCCCTGCACCGAAGCATGCAAGACGATGAAGGCGTTGCAGTCCTCGCACTTAAGCTGCAGCAGAAGAGAACCCGCAGCAACGACACGCACGGAGGAGAAATCCACAGGAACCCTGTTGCCGCATTGCGGGCAGCGCATCTGCTGGTAGATTCTCTGGAGGATCTGTTGGAGGGTGTGCGGATCAAGCTCCATCGATGGAAGTATAGCACAGAGTGCAGAGGAAAAATATATACAACTGCGGGGAAAAGTGTGGAACGGAATACGGAATATCTAGCCTCGTACGCTTCCCATACCTTCCATGCGATCTTCAGCGTACAATCGGAGTTGGTTATGCCTGATGCTACCCTCCACCCGCTGCGCCGATCCGCCGAGCACGCATTTGTCGCTCTCGCGGTGTTCATGGGAGTCACCGCCCTCAGCCAAGGACCATTTCGCGCGACGATCCTCGAATGGCAAACGCGAGACACGCAGGAAATTGCGATTGAGCATACGGAGAACGCAGCACTCTCGCTGGACGTCGGCGAACGTAGCGGAGCCGGAATCCTGGAATTCCGCAACGAAGGAGAGGGGGCCGTCATGCTCAGCCTCCCGGAATCCTGGAAGCGTAGGGAAGTGCGCGGAGCGAGAATCGATGATGTGGAGCGATCGGCGACGGGATTGGGATTTGTCCGGTACAGCATCCCCCCAGGAGCAACCGTCTCCTTCCTCGCCCCCGAGATCCCCGCACATCTCGTCGCCCACCATCCCTCTGCCCTACCACTCAAGATCCGCCTCTCACGCGTGGATCTCGGGCAAAATTCCGTTGCGCACGATACGGTGCTCTTGCAGGGAGAAAAGCACGAGCTCTGGTAGAGACGTATTCCGTCGCTCTCTACAATGCCTCCATGGAGCTGATTGCGGTACCGTCGGGACTGCTCAAAGCAGATGCTGATCTCGCGGCGATCATCGCACGTTGCGGCCTCATGCCTGGGGATATCGTCGTCGTATCCTCCAAGGCAGTCGCGACGGTGGAAGGCGCGATGATCGATCTGCGATCGATAACAGCAACCGACGAAGCCCGCATGTGGGCAGAGCGCTGCGGCAGATCGCCGGAGTTCCGTCAAGTCATACTCGATGAAACGCGGCGCATGCATGGACGTGTGCTTCCGGGGTGCCCTCAGGCAATGCTCACGGAGCTGAAGCCCAAGGGTCTCCAGTCGGGCGTGATCCTCGTCGCCAACGCCGGACTCGACGAAAGTAACGCCCCCGCCGGCACCTGCATTGGTTGGCCAAGGGATCCGGTCGCAAGCGTGCGGAGACTAAGGAAAGAGTTGGAACAATCCTTAGACTCGAAGAGGAATGCTTTTTCGTCCTCTTCGTCTTTTTCGTCCTCTGTCGGTCTTATCCTCTCTGACTCCTCCTGCCGCCCAGCGAGACTCGGCGTTACGGCCATCGCGCTTACGGTCTCCGGCATGGACCCCGTGCAATCCCTCATCGGCGCGAAGGATCTCTATGCCAAAGATTTACGCATGACCCAGGAGGCCATCGCCGATCAGCTAGCGACCGCGGCAAACGTCATCATGGGCAATGCCGCCCAGGCGATCCCTGCGGTGATCATCCGGGATCATGGACTATCGCTCACGAATTTCGAAGGGTGGGTGCCAGGGATAGAGCCGAGAGAAGATTTGTTTCGGGGTTTGTAAAGACGCGACGCCGTCGCGTCTCTACCGCTCATAGCTTAAAGCTCAAAGCTCACAGCTATATGTAGCCTTCCACATGCACATCGTTCCGATCCATCCCCCACTGCTCCAGGCACATCTGCTTGAGCTCCAAGGTCATCTGCGGATTGCCGCAAACGTACACCTGCCGTGACGCAATATCGGGAATTGCCTGATGCGCGACCATCTGCACGCGGCCGCGGTGACCCTTCCAATCTGACGTAGGCGCACTCACGGTGACGTGCAGGGAACACTGCGGATACTCCGCGGAAAGATTCTCCAACTCCTTCACCCAAAAGAGATCCTGCTCGGTACGCACGCCAAAGAGCAGATCGATCCGTCGGGCATCCTGCTGCGTCGCAAGATCCACGAGCTGGGATCGAAACGGCGCGATGCCTGTGCCCGTCGCGATCATCGCGATGTTTTTCGTGTTCTCCGCGTGCAGCGTAAACGCCCCAAAAGGACCTTGCACTGCAACCGGCGTGCCCTGCCGCAGGCTCTGCATAATCCATGTGCTCGCCCTTCCACCTTCTTTCATCTTTGCAACGAACAGGAGATCGGGTTCGGAGGGGGCAGAAGCTATAGAGAACGCCCGCGTCTGGATATCCATCGGGTCATCGATACGCGGGACGTCGAAGAGCACGAACTGCCCGGCCTTGAAGGAAAATCCCTCGGGCTTTTGCAGACGGAATTCGTAGATGTCCCGGGCAATCACTCGATGAGCGAGACAGACGGTGGTGAGGCGGGGGATGGGCATGGAGAGAGACTACTGTGTTCCCCCTCCCATGGGGAGGGGGTTAGGGGGTGGGGTAGAACAAGTCGTACCCCTCTCCCTATCCCCTGCCTACCGGCAGGCAGGCTCTCCCTTAGGGAGAGGGCATCTACTGAGCAAGGAACATGGATCCATCGTGCAATCCCTGCAACACCTTCGGGTACCACTCCTTCTCGAGCGCCTGAATGCGTTCCTTGAGGGAATCCAGGGTATCATCGGCTTTTATTGAACACTTTTTTTGTACAACTATTTTCCCTGTATCTAGGCCTCTATCGATCCAGTGAATCGTCATTCCCGTCTCGGTTTCTCCTGCACGCAACGCATCGTCGACCGCGTGGGCACCGGGAAACTTCGGGAGGAGTGATGGGTGCACGTTGAGGATCCGGTTTCGCCACATTTCTACAAACCACGGCGAAAAGAGGAGCATCCATCCCATACAGGCAAGAACAAGCTGACAGCTGACAGCTGACAGCTGACAGCTTTCACCATATGCAGCCTTCCACAATTCTATGATGCCCTCCTGCACTCTCCGATCGTACACTTCCCTCTCCTCTCCTTTCACGCGCTCGACGATCGCAACGGGAATGTTCGCTGCTCGCGCCTTCTCCACGCAACCACGATCCTCACGATCAGCAATGAGCCCGAGGCATCGGGCCTGAAGTGCCCCTCCTTGCATGGCATCGATCACTGCCTGGAAGGTGGTACCCCGCGATGAGGAGAGAACGATGAAATCCACATCCTAAGTGTAGCAATCTTTGTCCTCCTGAGCTTGTCGAAGGACTCAATGATTCTTTCCCTTGATCAAAGCGAGAAACTCATCAAAGAGCTCGTTGGCATCCTCCGGGCCGGGCGTTGCCTCGGGGTGAAACTGCACCGCCCGAAATCTGCCCGACTCGTGCGCGATGCCTTCGACAGACCCGTCATTCGCATTCTTGAACCACACATGCCATCCCTTGGGAAGCGACTTCTCATCAACGGCAAATCCGTGGTTTTGAGAGGTGATGATGCAGCGTTCAGTCATTTTCCATTTTCCATTTTCCATTTTCAATTCCTGACATGGCTGGTTCGCTCCCCTGTGCCCGTACTTGAGCTTAAAGGTATCGCCTCCCACGGCGAGCGCCATGAGCTGGTTGCCCAGGCAAATGCCAAACGTAGGAATCCCCTGATCGATGCTCCAACGGATACTCTTGATCGTCGGAACGCAGGCCTTGGGGTCCCCCGGCCCGTTGGAAATAAACACTCCGTCGTAAGGAAGTGTGGAATGTTGCAGATCGTAGTTCCATGGCACGCGGTGCACGCGCACTCCCCTCTTGAGAAAACTCCGGAGGATGTTGCGCTTCATGCCGCAGTCAAAGGCCACGATGGTCGCGATGCACTCCCCTTCCGGTTCGTAGGTGATGGGCTCCGTGCAGCTCACTTCTGCGACCAAATTCTGCTTGTTCGGATCCTCGATCTCATTTTCAATTTTTAATTTTCCATTTTCCATTTGTATGCGTCCCAGCATCACCCCGTGCTCCCGCAACTTCTTCGTGAGCGCACGCGTATCGATACCGGTGATCCCCGGGATTCCATGGTGCTCCATCCAACGACCAAGGGAGGAAACAGCAGCGAAGTGCGAGTAGTCCTCAGAAGCACTCGCTACGACGATGCCGCGGACGTGGATCGCCTCGCTCTCGAGATTCTTGCTAAATCCCCAAGCATTCTTTTCCTCAGAGGGCACACCGTAGTTGCCGATGAGCGGATACGTGAAGACGAGGATCTGCCCGCGGTAGCTTGGGTCCGTCATGCTCTCGGGGTAGCCGACCATGCCCGTATTGAAGACGACTTCACCCGAAGCAAAAGAGGTGTCACCCCGAGCGTCGTCGAGGGGTGCGCCAAAAGACTGACCGTGGAACGTCGTTCCATCGGAGAGTTGAAGTGTTGCCATTGACCGCAGTATAGAGACAAAATTCTGCACTGCCAATATTGGTTGTACGTTTGTACACCTTGTCTTTTTCATTGCCATGCGTACGATCGATTCGTGCTTAAAAAGCAGAAACCTCTCCGGCCATCATCTGCACATGCCACAAAGCAGGATATTGCACTGCTTATGGATTCCATTGGAAAGCACTACGATGCGACGGAACGGTGGAAAGAGGAGATCCTTCGACACTTTGATGTCGTTGCGGAGCAACTACTGCACGATGTTCTGGGCGCCTTCCGTGATCACACATCTACAGTGGAGCGCCGCTTCCTTCGGCTGGAGAGACACTGTCGCCTGACTCCGTAACGTATGCGGCGAAAGACTCCCACCCGCAGGCGTGCTCAGGCTCCCGCAACGAAGCAGGATATTGCACTGCTTATGGATTCCATTGGAAAGCACTACGATGCGACGGAACGGTGGAAAAATGAAATGCTAGCATGGAAGGAGGAGATCCTTCGGCACTTCGATGTCAAATGTGAAGAGCTGACGCATAATTTTCAGGGCGCTCTCACGGACAAAATCTCCGTCCATGATGTCCATCTGAAACGGCATGACGGGGAAATCCACACAATCAGGATGCATGTTGGCATGAGATGAGTCCGTTTGGTATCAAAGAAACTTCATCATCGTCCCGATAATTCCTCTGCTTTTTTAAATATTTTTGCATTGAATCTGTTTAGACAGTTGGTGCGAATATGAAATTCTGCCTCAGCAGAATTGAATCCGTCAGGAGAGGAAAGTTTTATTGCCAACAGATTCATAACAATGGAATTCACTGGAGTATATTTCATCGCCTTTTTTGCAGTTTAAGAGATCGTAGATCATTGGTTTTTAGTGTTTCGGCAACAGATTTTGCTGATTTCATCCTTTGCTCTAATTCTTCAACCAAACCATCCACTGTAAGTATTTTATTATTTAAAGCATTTTTCGCCTTCTCTGGTATTGGTGACATGATGCTAATCCGTTCTGCCATCTGCTCCAAAGGCAATGCTTCAAAATCCTTGAGCAATGCAAAATATTGTTCCTGACTTCTGATCTCCGGCCAGTATTTCTTTGAAAGATCTTCTGTACTGTCAGGTGGTGGCTTGGGCTTTTCTTTTGGTTCAGTTTTCTTTTCAGGATCACCTGCCAAAGCTCCACTCCTCTCTTGCTGCCTCCGAATCGCAGGCTCCTTGGGATCAATCTCCATAGTCTCCGGCATCTCCACGCCTCGCCGACGGAGCGTTGCAGCCTCAAGTCCAGACCGTAGATCTCCATCAAGATTTTGCTCGATCAATCTTTTTGCGTTTCTTGCATTGTTAATTTTTTCTTGCTGTGCAATCTTCTTCTTTTGCACATCATCATTAATCTCCCGAAGGATATCATCGGTATCCTCTACCTTTGCAAATGCGGCTAAGCCCGATTCCTTGCGCTTGGGAGTCTCCCGGAAATCCGGATCCGGCGGCGTATCGGGGATGACAACTGCTTCTTTCTTGGAAGGAATATTCTTCGCGGTCGGTGCCAACCGTGGTTCGGTGGTACCTGGGGTTGGTGCTGTCTTCATAACTGGCATATCAAATTCCGCGCCTTCACCCAGAGAAGATGTGCCGGAAGGCTTCGCGGCGACACTCTTTTGGGCAGGTAATGGAGCTGAGCGCGGGGCGCTCGGAGGTGCAGGCTTTGGAGATTCGACCACGTCTATCGTTTTCCCGTTCACTGAAAATCTGCCAGGCTTCGTGAAGTGGAAATTCAGCGCTCGTAGATTGCCTGCTTGCCACCGAACCTTTTCAAACCAGACACCTGCTTCAAGCAACTGCTGAGCATTATTTTTCCCCCAGAAAAGCTCAAGCCTATTAGGCTGAACTATCACCTCATTTTTTCTCCCATCAGCATCAAGAGGAAGCGATACGCGAAATGCCCAGTACGGATCAACAGTATTTACTGGCATAACGTATTCCCTCAATGGCTTTTTCTCACGCATTTCACGATGCTCATTATTATTCATATACTCCTCCAATCCTTGAGCTTTCTCAAAAGCCTCCAGTTGTGATCGCGCCCATGCGAGGTCTCCGTAGCGGTCACCGGGATGGTCACCCCAGTCTGCACTGCGACGCTTGAGGAGGTCGATGACATTCTTGGCTCGAGGGTCGTTAGCGATGACCTCCTTAAATTTTTCCTCGAGACCTCCGTTCTCCATCATCCTATCTGCATAGCCTTCTCTAAGTTTATTTTGCTCCTTCATGAATTTTGCCCCCCCTTGGGACTCAATGTACTTGCGTTGTGTCTTCTCATAGGCACCTTCTCCTGCATCGTTGGGGCGAAATGTGGCTCCGGGAAGAGCATTGGAGGATCCATCGAGGTCATCGGAAGCTGAGGAGCGCCCTCCGTTCTGGAACTTTCCGACCTTCCCCGTGCGGTCAATGTATGCATAATTGCTGCCACGCCGCACCACGTTCACTCCTCTGTTGCGTGCACTCTCTATCTGTCCCGCAAAACGCACATCGTTCTCAGTGACTGACCCATTGCCCGTGCTTGGCCACCCCATGATCTCAGCAACACGTGCACGATTCTCGGCACTCTTTCCGGCAAAATATGAAGCAACGGGGTCGCGGCTACGAATCCCGAGCACGCGGTCCCCTTCGGCTTTGGATCTTGCTGCTCGCGACTGCTCCTCTTCATATTCCCTGTCATTTTTCATCGCAAGAGTCTGGTCGCGCTTCTGCTGCTGGTTAAGCTTTTCGGCATACTCGGGATAGTCGCCACTACTCCTCTTCCATTCACCAAAACGCTTCCCCCCAGAGAGGCGCATATGCTGCTCATTGAGCAGATTGTATTCTCTTGTCAGCGGAATCAGACGTGATCCGATGTCGCGGAGCTCTGCGGAGTACTTCTGGTACGCCTCACCCATTTGCTGTCTTCGCGCTCCGCTATAGCGACGCGCAGCATCGGGGCGATTGAGCATCTTCTGATTGAGAACATTAATTCGATCACGCTCCAGCTGTTCCATCTCCTCCTGCATTTCCCCCATCTCTTCCCGAAGATTGGCAAGAGCTACGTCCTTATTTTTGGGCGTTACATTCTTGAATCTGTCTGCAACATCGCTTTTGAACTGCTCCGACTTCTCACGCTCACGGACAACTCTCTCATTCCAGTATTTCTCGTCTTTGACTATAGATCCCTTGTCTGCTGGGGATGACTTTGCCTTTGCACGCGGAGTTACCTCCTCTGTAGGCTCACTTGGCGTCTTGGAGGTTGCATCTATGGGTGAGTTCATCACGCCCGACTTGGACTGAATATTCGGTGTGCCGACATCAGCTTTGGTATTGGAATTTTTTGCTTCGGTCTTGGGTCTGTTTTGCACACCAAGTGCGAGTGCATTATTATATTCAACAGCCTCAATAATGCCGTTGGCAAAGAGGAAGCCGACCAGTTTGTTCTGATCATCGGGAATGCCCTTCATAAGGGCATCAAGCTCGGCAACAGTCATTTTTTGGATATCAGGATCCTCCCGGATTTTTCCCTCGATTGCTCTGCGCAACTCCATGACTTCCTTCTGTGGATCAATCACCGAATCATTTTTAAGAAAATCATAGACTGTATTTGCAATGCCGTGCTTATCGGCGATGCGTGCAACATAATCCTTAAGATCTTTTTTTGGCTCCTTGCCTTTGTTTCCTTCGTTGCTCTGGATTTTTGCTTCGTTGAACTTGAATGCAAGCCTGGGCTCGCAATCCCAGAGTTTTGAGCCGGTGAAGAGACGATGGATACGCATCAGGAATTTTCCTGGAAAAGATGTTCAAGATTTTTCACAGCATCATCATCGTGAGCAGCAGACTTTCCTTCTGCGATGGAGCGCAAGCTCGTCTGAATTTTCCGGAATTCCCCATGGAGCGCCGCGGTGAATTTCTCGTAACGCTCGAGAAATTGCCTGAACGCCTCGCTATACCACTGCATGCGTTCTTTGCGTTGGTCACTCGTCTCCCCTTCATACATTACATCGAGAAGTGGGAGCGTATCGGTACACAGATCCGGCTCAATCCCTCGCATGAGAATGTTATAGAGATCCTCAGTGGACCAAGAGACAGCAATGGGCTTGGTTGTTGGTACGGTCATGTGATGTGTGTATCAGAGCTATTGTAGCACAATTTTGTGATAAATGCACATTACGCCTTTATTGACACAAGACCTATTTATATTATAATTACTTATACAGTAAAAGGCGTTCATTCACATCATCCCCACCCCCATGCATTCCAGTCTCTGTAGGAGCCTGGACCCACCGTCTCCAATCTTTTGAGCACTGTGGGGACAGTGCTTTGGAGATTGGACAACGTGGGGGGACAACTTTCTCAACAATGAATGGGAGCAGGCCATGCAAAAAATGCTCATTGGGATGTTGCTCATGCTCGTCACTACCCCGACCTTCGCGGACCTCAAAGTCCAGATGAAAATCGGGGGGTACTCTGTGACCGCCACCGGACCCATGGGTCAGACATTCGCGACTCGTCGCGATGCTGATTCAATCGTTGCAGAAGGCACCGGCGCAGATGCGCCGCGCGCCGAAATGATCGCGGTCACCCAGGGCACGCACCTGCGTGCCGAGCGAAATGCCTCGTTTCTCCGTGACGTCGACCAAGCAATCGACATGTACCGCTGTAAGACACCATGCAAAACTGGCACGGCGCCCAAATGCGCCGACCCGTGTGTGAAATCCAGTAAACCAGGAAGCATCCCCAAGGGATTGGGGGTGCAAAAGTGGCTCAATGCCACAAAAACCAGTTTCCGCGACCAGCAGGGTCGCACTTGGAACTGGGTGGAAGCAGATTGCGCCTGGGTGGATCCGTAGCGGATCAAGTCATAGTCTTTCATTGAGAAAGAGTCCCCCTATGGCTTATTTATGATGTTTTAATTGTATTTGACTTTCTTTACTTATATTGCGAAATGGAGTAATATAGTACTAGCTCCTTGACATAGGCTGAGGGTGTTCCTCGGCCAACGTTCGTGGTCAGCATTGTGAAAGGAAAATCTGATGAGCGCGTATCTTCTGTTTTCTGTGTTGTTGGTAGTGGTGGCAGGCGCATTCGGAGGACTCGGGATTTGGGGCATCCAAAACCAGAGATTCCGCATGTTGGGCGTGCTGCTGCTGCTGGGCTTTGTGACAACCATGTTTGTCGCACTGCCCTGGACGTTTGAACACGTAACTGAGGAAGGATACGTGGTCGACGTCATTTCGTTCATCACGGACAACCTTCTGAGAATGGCACCGTTCGTCTTTGGGGTCGTGATTGTGTTAACGGTCATCGCCACAGTCCTGCTCTTCGTACCAACAATCGATGTCGATGTGATTCACGCTAGACGTGGAACGCATCCGCATGTGCAGTGGGTATGGGGCACTTTGGCAATTTTCCTCATCATCGGCGAAATTATGTGGGCCACTTGGCTCTACAATTCGCAGAAAAATGAGAGGATTGCCGAATTGGTATCCGCAGGACAGTTGTATGACGCTGTCACTGGAACAACGACCTTCAACGCAAAGTACTCTCGGACGGGTCGTCAGTTCGCTGCGATCCAGATTCCTGTGGATTACCTCGACAAGGCTCGTCTGCAAAGTACCATCGAAAGCAAGGTGAAAAATCTTCCGAGCTTCGACGAATGGAAGGATCTGACGGTGAAGAAAATCAATGCCGCAGATTACTTCTCGTCAGACGGAAGGACTATCACGCACCTCACGGTGCATTTCGATGGTGAACTGAAGGCGAATGCCGCAATGGGGCGCACCGCAGTAGAACCGGTCGCAAATGGATCCGTGCGAATCGAAAGCAACGAGAGTGACATCGACAGCAAGCTGGAGGAGCTCACCGAAAAGATTCTGACGAAGGTGGAGAAGCTTTCTCCTGGTAGCACCAGGAAAAGCGGTACCCGCCAACAGAGGAATCGATTCCGAGGGAACGACTTGTTCCCCTCGAGCAGCCCTTTCAGCAGGTAAAACAAGGCTGGCTACGAAATTCTCTGGTCAGCCAACCAGAAAAAGGGCACCTGGAACCGTCAAGGAGCAAACCAGGTGCCTTTTTTTAAAGGAGCGCATCAGTTCCCCGAACCCCTTGATCGAGCCATTTTTTATATTTTCCGAGAATACCTTCGGCATCTGTGCTCAATAAACTATAAATGGAAGACATGGATTGATCCCCTGGTATTCCTATTTCGATTCCTTCATCTCCGATCCGTTTGATGGTTAGTTTTTGAATATCGCGCCACTGCAGATCCCCGCGAGCCAGAATTGCAGCTACATCTTTTTTTTGCTTATTGAAACCCTGTTCTCTCCATTCTTCCATCCATTTTTTCAATTGAGCTATATCCGCCTTCGCAAATGTATTAGCGGGAATGCTGATTGAATGGCCATCATTGGTGAAAGGCAGAGAATCAAAAAGGCCTATCACAACTTCCTTAGTTCCGAGTACAGAAATTCTCACTCCAGCGTTTTTCCCGTTGTACGCATGATTTTCAATAAAAATCATGTTTTCTTTGAATTGTTCATAATCCTGTTCCGGAATTCCATGCAGTGCATAAATGGCTTTTTCTGCGTCTTTGTAGGACTCATACGCAAAGGGGCCGACGACGTTTCTCGCCTTGTCGAACCACTCGATGACATACTTCCCTGCATTCCCAGTGATTCTAATGGTGTCACCAGGGAGCCGCTGGAGCATCGGACCAACGACTGCAAGACACTCCTGTAACTTGGCATCCGCGTAGTTGACACCTTGCCCGAGAGTGATCACCCCCTTATCAATGTATTCTTGAATCCAGGGGCCGGCCGTCTCAACCCAATATTTCTGTACAGGATCCCACATGTATTCCTTAAGTACTGCGCCTGTTTCACGGCTGATGGCTCGCACCTTTCCCGGCATCGTATTCCAAATCCAGTCATTTGCGTTTTCCATCAGCCCCGGTAGCTTCACATTGGCATTGAGTTGTTCCGCCGGCACTCCCAGCAGTCCGCTGAAGACAGCATCGCAATACTCCGCGAGGTTACGTTGCTCGGTGGGCGACACCGTCCGCTCGCTCTCGTCATCGCGAACATCGCTGCCATGACGCTTGAGTACGGCTTCCACGAATCGATTCGCCATGCGCTGGGAAATCTGCTGTTCCATTGCATCGATTTGCTCCTGCGTGAGAGGCGTGAAATTCTTGCCTGCGGCATCGGAGAGAACCGGCAGGTAACGGAGCCTTTTGAAAGCCTTGGTGTACTCGTCGATTCTCGGCCGCAGGGTTTTGCTGAAGCTGTTCTCCTGCCAACGCGGGAACATGCGCTTCCAGACCTCGTATGTTTCCGCACTGTCTTTCTCATGAACTTCACTGCCCAGAAGGCCATGCAGATCGGCGAAACATGAGACCCCCGGAAAATGGTCTTCATCAAACTGAACATAATCGAGAAGGAAATCGATCCAACTGTTCCAGCTCTGATCATTTTTGGGATCGTCTAGACGCGATATTGTTTCTACGCTAAGACGAGTCTTAGAGCCGACTGCAGCGATGAGCATCTGATACTTTCTTCGCTCGATTTCATTCATCGTTTTGAGATTGAGTACCCTGCCATTGAGATATTCCTTCATTTTACCTTTGAGCGCTGCTTGCGCAGATTTGTCCGCTGGGAGACGGTCAACGAATTCATCCCATTCCTTCTGGAGTTTTTCTTTCGTCACGATGTTCTCCGGATTGGACAATTTTCCGCCTGTAAGGGAATTAATCAGCGCGGACTCCGCAGGAGCAGAATCTAAGAGCTGCATTCTCTTCGCCAGATCCTTCTGTGGTTCGAGCATGGGATTGAGAGCGTCTGCGGTCTTTGCGACGCCGCTATTGATGAAATCGAGATACCCAGCCGCCTGGCTTTTGCCCTGCCTGCGCAGGATCGCGGGATCCGCTTCGAGAAGGAATACCATGTTCATGTCCCACTGGGCAGTGTCGCGCTCGCGAAGCTCCTGGAGGTATTCGTCGCGGATGACGAGGAGGCGACCATAGAGCGCAGGCTGTTGCTGCTGCACGACCGCCATGTTCTTTTCCCATTCCTGATTGTTGGGATTCTGCATCCATTGCGTGAGCGTGTCAGCATCCACCGAGACATTGCCGATGGCGACGACTCCTTTGAAAATGGACTGGAAGAGGCGCTGCTCGATGTAACGCTCGCGGATGTAGTCTGCGCCGAGCGCCGCGTCGTTCTGCAGAGCGGAAGCCGGCTTGTACTCCGGGAGTTCCCTGCGCACGGCGGCTCCCCTGTTGGCAAGGAATTTTTTGAGCGTCGCATGGAAGAGCTTGCTGCGCTCTTGGGTGGGCATCTCGCCGAGCCTGCTGCGCATCTTGGCATCCATGGTGAAAGGAAGGGCGGGCAGCCGTATGGGTTTGCCGGCGTTACCATTGGGACCACCGATCGGGACACCGAGCCTCTCGCACTCGTCGTACCAATCGAGGATTGCTTTCGTCGGCTGTGATCCGAGAACGGAGAGGCAGATGATCTCCCGATGTTCCGTCATGCCCAGTTCCTTGTGCCAGTAATCGGGCAGCGTCTGCTTCTCGGGCGGCAAGCTCTTTTCTCTCCGCAGCAGCTCGTCGATCTTCGGCGTGATGGATTCCCACCAAGCCTTCCCCTGCTTGTTTTGCTGGTAGAGCCCAACGGCAATTCCCGCAAGCGATCCCCAGAAGATGCCCTTCATGAACCGGTTACTGTCTTTGTTGAAGAGGATATCCCATCCCTTGCGCACCGCAACGATCGCAACAATCCACGCCAGCGCCGATCCGAGGGGATGTGAAGAAATATCATTCATGTATTCCCAGACATTGCGCGCTCCCTTCTCCACTTTTTCGCCGAAGTTCAATGAGCTGCGAAGTTCTTCCTGGCGTGTGTGCGTGGCCCGCATAATATTCTCCTTCTCCATCAGTGTTTGGATGACGGAATTCAGAATGGCACGCGTGTTTTCCTCGGAATACGGACGTAATCCAGGAGGCTTTTGCTTCAGGCGATCATCAAATGCCTTTCGCTGCTCGGGACTCATCACGAAGTGGTATTCCAGAGAACGGAGAAAAAGAGCGTTGCTGTCGATGCCGTCGGGAGTCATCCCGCACGCGAGAAGAGCGCTATAGGCCCGCTCTGGATGGGCTTCCCATGTGGCAGCGCTCTCGACCGGCAGTTGCTCGCCGGAAACCTCCTCCTCCGGTAGGAGCACTTCCTGACCCGGGATGTCCGCGCGCTTGCCGAGATCCGGAGCTTTCCGCCCAAGCAACCGGATGTAATTTTGGATGACGTTTGGGCTTATGGAGACTCCGAAATTCACGAGGGATTCATCGACCCCGAGCGTATCAATGCTCAGGGGGATGAAGAGATTGCGCATCCGGGTAAGGGATGCACCGGATCTTCCGCCAGCAGGATCATCGGTTTGCAGCCGACTGCGTACGATGAATCTGCCTTTTTCGAGGACAATAATTAAACCTGTATTTTGAATCAATGCATTGATCGGATCCAGTGCATCCCGCGAGTAGTCGGGCTCCAAAAGATTTTCCTGCGGCGCGAGTTGCTGCAGCTGGTCTCCGATGCGATCGACCGCCTTATCGCGTGCAATGGGCTCCAGGGAACCCACCAAACGATCAATGCTCTCCGCTTCTCGAATAATACGCCGTACCCCTTCCGTTTTTTCGGATTGAAGAATCGGGGCGACCTTCTGCAGATCTACGTACTCCTTAGCACAGAGCACAAGGAGACTGAAGTATTCCGTACGGTTCAAGTTACCGTTTCCCAGATCTCTTAAACCGACGTTTTCTTTGTCTGGGACTCGTATACCATAATTCCGAAGCACGTCATCGAGCCCCTTCTCTCCCTTGAAGCCCTCACGCACGCCACGGTAATACTCGAGCGGCATGCGAAGCAGGAGCTTATCGGTATCCGTCAGTTCCTTCTTGTCGTTATGTTGCTTGTCATTCCACGTGCGATCGGCATGGTCAACGGCATCGCGGTACGCTGCGCCAAGGATAGCCGCATCCGTCTTATCCTGAAGCTGCCTGAGGATCGAACCGTCGAAGTGATCCATGAGCCACTCCCCGAGAGCGGCATCGTCCGCGAAGCGCTGCACGAGCCGGAGAGGATCGAAAGGGCGCAAGTCCTTATGACCGACATCCTGTATATCCACGTTCTTGGGAAGCATGCCTTCGAGAAGTAACGGCTCCACAAATGCCTGGTTTACATTTCTCTCACCTGAAATTTCCGGATAATCTTTCTGGACGTCAGCCTCCTTATACAAACGTCTCATGTCCGCGATCGCCTGATTTTCTCGGATGGCCCTCTCCACGCGCAAGGTCTGCGCCGCCTCACGGCCGCCTTCGGCGAAACTGCACAACAGGCGCTCTTGTTCGATTCCCCGGCCGGTGAAAAAATGTGCGTGATGCATGGATGATTATTTGAAGAGCGGAGATGTTTTCGTCGTACCCCACTGCCAGAATTTTCTGAGGCTACGCCCGAGGAATTTCGCGGGCTCAGTAGCTAACCAGACGACGGGTTTCTTCACGGCATACTGGAAGGTCGTCGCCACGGCCTTGCGTCCAGCCTTGCGGATGCGACCGGTCTTCGCCTTCGCGAATTCCGCAGCCTCCGTGACGTCCGTTACGTAGGCGGACGGTGCATCCCCCGCAAGAGCGAGACGGATGTTCTGCTGCAAGTGCTGCTGCGAGAGAGCATCAACTTCCTTTTTCACCTCTTCCGGCTGTTCCTGGAGATCGAAATCTTTTACGAGGTTTTTGGTGAACTTGGTCATCAGAAGCCGCATGAGCTCGTCGCGCTGAGCGCGGACGTACGCGGTATTATGCAACTCTCCGTCCTTGACCAATTTCTTCAAGCCGTAGAATGCGGTAATCACGGCCGGATACTCCAGGCTCCCCCATGCCGGCCTCGCGTTGTGCTTGCGCCACAAAAACCCCAGGCGATTGGTCCCACGGAATATGCCGAGCGGGCCGATGTGTTTCCCCCCCGCACCTTTCTGCATGCCGATGGCCGGACTCTCGGCCATATGGCAGACCATCGCCTCCTGCGATCCGTTCCAAAGTTCTCTCGCCTGCTGTACTGTCCATTCCTCGAGGAAACCTTCTGGCTCTTTGAAAATCTTCGGATTGTCGAGCGTCTTTTTTGCCAGCAACATTTCCTGACGGCCAACGGAGTTACGCGCATACAGCTCCGCAGCAGCTCGGCGCGCTTCTGTTGGCGCAAGCTTCCCGCCCTCCTTACTTTCGAAGTGCTTCTGATAGGTAGCCAAAACGGCATCGCTGCCGGACATGGCTTTCTTGCCGTCCTTGATGTCCTTGGCTTCCTTCTCCTTGGCTTCGATGTCTTTCTTCAAATCCTCTTTGGACTTCAAGCCGAATTCTTTGAGCATGTCGTCCGCAACAATCTTTGGATCCAATTCCTTTCTTAATTCCGATGGTTTGACATGGTCAGTCGTCGCATCGAAATACTTTTCGGAAGATCCTAGAGGTACATCGGATGACCTTGCGTTATGCGCAACGCGTTCCATAGCGCTTTTGATTTTGTCGTAGTATCTCTGTGCCTTACTTAAAGATTCCTGCCCATCAACGAGACGCTTCCGCATTTCAGGTTTGTCAGCTGGATCAGTTTCCGAATACCCTTGCTCTTTCAGTTTTTTCCCCACCTTGCTTTGCCCAAAAGTTGCGGCACCAGCTTTCAGATCTCGTAAGTCGCTGGTAATTCTCGCAATTTCATCCCCAATCTCTCCAAAGCCGATTTCATGGCTTTCCATAGACAATTGTCCCAGTGCCTCCAGAGAGGCAACAAGTTGAACTTTTGACTTCAGTTGATGAATTTCCCTTTCTGTTTCTTCCGTGCTTTTCCCAAACAAACCAAGAACCGCCTGAGGATCTTGCTTGGCCATAACCAATGCCGTCTGCACGTTCATTTCACTGACGCCATTCGAAGCGAATTGCTTCGGCAGATCACGGTACGTACTGACGGTGCGAATGTATGTTCGGGCTATTTCTTCAGCTTCAGAACGGGTGATGGGAGCCAAAGGAATACTGGAGCGTACTGGCTTTCGCCAAAATTTCAATCTTGTATGACCCCTCCCAAACGGATGTCCCCCCTGAATTTCAGTCACAACCTTTTCCTCTGACAGTTCTTCTTTTCCAAACGCCCCGTATGGGGTCTCAATGGTAAATACCACATCGACACTTTGTCCCGCCTTGTCGGTCGCTTTCGCAGGGATGTTGATGAATTGAGGCAAAGTGTAGTTCGTATCCTGGTGCAAACGCTCTTCATTTGCCGAAAGCACTGCAGCTCGATGAAGTCCTTCATGAAGCATAGCGTCACTACGCTCACTGCTGGGAAGATCTGCATGTTGCAATTTTGCCTCCTTTCGCAGCCTACCCCCTGCCCTCATCGTCGCATTCGGGTACAAATCAAAACGCCTCGCGAGGGCATTAAGCATTTCGCTGCGAAACCATGTGCGCTGCCAGGCAATGTTCTGATCGACCTTGTTGTGTACGTTCGACACAGCGGCATTGATCCGAGGATCCAGCTCTTCAAAGTCAGCTGATGTGTCTTTGTTGAAATCGACCATAAATCTAGTAATTATAGCAAAAGGGAACCTGACTGTCACTAGACAGGCCTGCGGCTTAGGCAAGAGCTTGTTCAGTGTTTATCTTTCTTTTCTTCCTTCTTTTCTTCCTTCTTTTCTTCCTTCTTGGGCTCTTCCTTTTTCTCTAGTTTCTCAGCGGGACTTGCCTCAGTTTTGGCATCCTTCGCCTTCTCTTCCTGCTTTGCAACAATGAGATTTCCGTAGGCCATATCATATGCCCATGCGCGTGCACCACCAGATCCCAATCGATGTCGGTGCGAAGCACTGGCTTTGTGCCCGGGAACATGGATGCTGGTTTGGACATCCGCCTTCTTCAAAGATCCTGTATGAAAAGATGACGTGCGCTCCGGCTGTGCCTGTGAATTCGCAGTCTGCCTGGGACCCGCATTCGAAGCAGTTGCATCACTTGTCACTGCATGGTGAACATTCTGCGCTGTTGGCTGAACTGCTGCCTGCTGTTGGGATTGATCGGCGATCATACCATCAAGCGTATGAACGAGTTCGTTGAGATATGCAATGGCATGCACATCATGACCGGGCTGGCGTTGATATCGATTTGCAGTTCCAAGAGCAGCACCTCTAGCCGCGGCAAAGCGCAGGTCTCCTCTGCCATCAGCAAGGATATCTGCAATCTGGTTGCGAAGATACGCAATCTGCTCGGGCAGTACCCGAGCATTCAGAGATTGAGTCACATCGCTTACCCGTTGCTGTTCTGGAGTAAGAGGCATCACTATGTGAAAGCAAGCAATTGTCGGGCTGTGTCGCGTTCATCTTCGAAAATGGCAATGGACTCCAGAATAGCATCTTGAATTTCATTCCTCTCATCGGAAGAAAGCGCTCCACTGCGTACCTTCGCAAGCAATTCTGAGCGTCTGCTTTCCGTCAGAGTGGGAAGACCCTTGATGACGACAATGAGATGAGTATGAAGCATAGGAAAATGAATTAAGTTGTAGCTCTGTTTGCATCTTCTGTAGAGGAAAATTCGAATGTGTGATTGATGTACTTCATCGGATGCTTGAGAAATTCTGCCTCGGAAACATTCAATCCTTCGATACGGACATGATCGCCATCTTGGGCGAAGATCGTCACATCAGCATTGTTTCCGCGGGCAGTCGCCCTCACGCACTGCCCCTCCGTCATCAGCGTGAGCATATTCGAGACATCGTTGTCCGTGCGGTAATGCGCCATGACGATATGGGCGCTAACCGGAGCAGCACAATACGGAGAAACTTGCTGAAACACGGCTTCAGAGCCGTAAGCAGAAATTTCTTTTCCTGCAACGATCACCCGAATGCTCGCTTCACGGGGAAGGTTTTTGATCTTCGCAAAATCAGTGAACAACTCTTGCATCTGGGGACCGTCGACCATTACCCCAAGCATTCCATCAACGGCAGCTTTGGGCAACGGTATGAAATATTTCTTATCAATGCCGGCGAAAGGACGCAATGCCTCGAAGAATAATTCGATTTTTTCTGTAGTCACGGGTTTCAGATCATCAGGAACTTGATTGCTGTGAGCAATAACGAAATCATGGACGGTATCACGAACCTCAGAGAGTATTGCGTCAGCCTGCTCGGGAGGTGCATCGATAACGCGCTTGATATCATTAGCAAATTGCTCGTACACCCAAGCATGAATTTTCACCCCGTTACCTAAAACAAATCTGCGGAAGGCATCTTGTGTCATTCCGACCGGCTCGTCCGCACTGAGCCTCGCCCGGACGCCTTCATGCATTGCTCGATAATGAGCGAAGGTGTGCTGGTGCAAGCGATGATCTCTCTCATTGCGAGCTGTTTTCAATCTTTGCTCTATAGCGTCTGAGGGCAACCCTATTTCCATAAGCGCTGCTTTGGCCTGATCGATTTTTTCTTCAATTTCATGGAGAAATTCTGTCAGATTCACGCGAAAATCCGTGAGCAGACGGAATGAAGTCACGGCATGCTGGAAGCGCTCTGAAAATGAGATCCCTTCAGAGGTCAGTGCATTTTTGACATCATCTGCGGCATCAGTAAATGACATGATCTCTTCTGGAGACGGGTCTGAATTCGCGCCGAGACCATTCGTTTTATAGTTAGGCATAATAATATTATATATTTAATATATATTATGTCAATAATAACGCGCTTGCCTTAAATGGAACAAAACAGTGATTCACAAGAAGTTCCTGCACGCACATTCATATTTCTTCGTGTTCTAGACCCACCTATGCTCACGTAAGAAATTGCCGTCAAAACAGAAACTCGCCTTTCCCGAGGTTTCAATGCACAGATACCCTGTCTATCCCCAACGAAAGATCTCGTGGCGATAGCGCCCACATGCCCTTTCCACTTCTGCGTGCATCATCTTCCAGAGCGAGGAATGCATCCCTAAGAGGATGGCTCACAGAGCGATCAACGATGGCAATCCCCTCACGGAGCATCCTGTGCTGCAGGGTATCCTGCGTTCCAGGGATACGCGCATACGCAAGCAACCTCTCACGGGAGTCCCAAATTTTCGTATCAAATTCTAGTTCAATTTTTTTGTTGTATATCAGGTCTGAAACGAAATTCAGTGCCTTAATTCCAGTTTCAGAAATTCCCCCATTTTCGTCGTAGACAGGAGGTGCCTCTACGCCGAGGAGACGGAGCACGATGCCCGGCGCTTCCGAAAGCTCCTGCCTACGCCAACGATGCAGCACCGATGGATGGATATCGGGATCATCGATATCGGTCAGGGTGACAGTGAACGTGTCTCCCGAAAGTAGGCGAGCAACGTGAACATCGATGGTGCGAGGAGTGAGGACAGCAGGACGATGGACCGTCTTCTCGAGAGAGTCGGACCAGTCCAGCTGTGCCAGAGAAGATCCGCCCGGATCGCGGAGAATGATGCGACCCTCATCGGCAAGAGTAAGACGCAGACTGGCAAGTGTAAACCTGCGTTCCTCACGCGGCATCAGCTGCGTAGGAGGAAGTACGGAGAAGTGATTGGGGATGATGCCACCGTGGATGGAAAAGCCCTCGAGACGGAGCGGATCTGGTGAAAAATTGCGCAGGGCGATCCATCCGCTCTTACCTTGGTCACTGCGCATAAGACCAGTGATGCGCACCGGCGAAGGCGTAGTAGCACTTGGCTCTAGGTTATCAGGAACGAGAGGTGCTGGGTTACT
>Ga0194121_10000237_pt1 | contig 96786 bp, 97 predicted proteins | sample TA2MahCa50mmetaG_FD_148609 | JGI IMG/M metagenome (GOLD analysis project Ga0194121, IMG submission 148609) | Freshwater microbial communities from Lake Tanganyika, Tanzania - TA2015020 Mahale Deep Cast 50m | ecosystem: Environmental > Aquatic > Freshwater > Lake | place: Tanzania: Lake... | reverse complement strand
GCCGCCGCCCTCGATGACCGCGCCGAAGGCGTCGCGCACGCGCCGGTACATGGGTTCCAGGAACTGGCCCTCGTAGATCGAGTAGCAGTGCACGTCGATCTGCGCCGGCGTGATGTCGGACCAGCGATCGCGCCGGATCTCGGCCACCGGCACCGGCAGCACGACGAACTCCAGCTCCAGCGCCACGCGCTCGCGCCAGCCGGCGGCGTGCAGCAGGCCGAGGCGGCGCTTCAGCTCCTGGCGCGGGCAGTAGGGGCAGGGTGAGCCGTCGGGCCAGGTCCAGTCCATCAGCACGATGGCGGTGCGTTCCTCCCACGGCGCCAGGCGCAGCGTCGTCAGGTCGGGCGCCACGCACGTCGGGGATGCCGCCCTCCAGCACGCCGCGGGCGGCCTCGTCCATGGCGCCCGTGTTCAGGATCGACCACGGCATGCGGAAGCTACGGCCCATGGCCTCGACGAAACAGTCGGCGGTGAAGCGCTTGCCGCGCGCGGTGCCGACCTAGTCGGGCCCGGCGGCAATCACGGTGTTGACGCCGTTGGCGCGCAGGAACGCGGCGACCTCCTTGCGGCCCATGGGCTCAGCCCCGGCCGCAGGCGCGGTCGATCGCCTCCAGGTCGGCGGCGCCCAGGGTGACCGCGCCGGCGCGCACGTTGGCGACGATCTGGTCGGGTCGTGTGGCGCCGGCGATGACGCTGGCGACCGGCGCGCGCGCCAGCAGCCAGCCGATCGCCAGTTCGGCCATGGTCAGTCCGAGACCCTCGGCGACGGCGCGCAGGCCCTCGATGGTTGCCCAGTTGGCCTCGGTCATGTAGCCGTCGCCGTAGCGCGGCTCCTTGGTGATGCGGGCACCCTTGGGCATCGGCTTGCCCTGGCGGTACTTGCCGGTCAGCAGGCCGCTGGCGAGCGGGAAGTAGGGCAGCAAGCCCAGGCCGTAGGTTGTCATCGCCGGGATCAGGTCGGTTTCGGGCCCGCGCACCAGGAGGCTGTATTCGTCCTGGCACGAGACGAAGGCGTGCAGGCCGTGTGCGCGCGAGGTCCACTGCGCCTCGACCACCTGCCAGGCGGAGAAGTTGGAGCAGCCGACGTAGCGGACCTTGCCATGGCGCACCAGGTCGTCGAGCGCGCGCAACGTCTCCTCGATCGGCGTCAGCGGATCGGTCACGTGCATCTGGTAGAGATCGATCCAGTCGGTCTTGAGCCGGCGCAGGCTGGCCTCGACCGCGGCCATGACGTAGCGGCGCGCGCCGCCCTTGCGCACGTCCTCGTCGTCCATGGCCAGCGCGAACTTGGTGGCCAGCACGATGTCCTTGCGCCGGGCACCCAGCGTCTTGCCCAGGATCGTCTCGGACCCGCCGCGCCCGCCGTAGACGTCGGCCGTGTCGAACAGGGTGATGCCTTCGTCCAAGGCCTTGCGGATCACCTTGCGCGAGGCGGCCTCGTCCAGCCGCACGCCGAAGTTGTTGCACCCCAGGCCGACGGCCGAGACGCGCAGGCCCGAACGGCCCAGGTTGCGGAGCTCCATCGGTCAGGTCCTCAGGTCCGGGATGTCCTTGTAGAGATCGAGCACGGCGGGGTTGGCCAGCGCCTCGCGGTTCTTGACCGCGCGGCCGTGCACGATGTCGCGCACGGCCAGCTCGGTGATCTTGCCGCTGATGGTGCGCGGGATGTCGGCGATCGGGATGATCTTGGCCGGCACATGACGCGGCGTGCAGTTCTGGCGCACGCGCTTCTTGATGGCGTCGGTCAGCTCGGGCGTCAGGGTCTTGCCGTCCTTCATGCGCACGAACAGCACGACCCGCACGTCGTTGTCCCAGTCCTGGCCGATGCAGATGGCCTCCTGCACGTCGTCGAACGCCTCGACCTGGCGGTAGATCTCGGCGGTGCCGATGCGCACGCCGCCGGGGTTCAAGACCGCGTCCGAACGGCCCGAGATGACCAGGCCGCCGTGCGCCGTGATCTCGGCGAAGTCGCCGTGGTGCCAGATGTTGGGGAAACGCGCGAAGTACGCGTTGTGATACTTGGCGCCGTCGGCGTCGTTCCAGAACCCGATGGGCATGCACGGGAACGCCTTGGTGCACACCAGTTCGCCCATGCCGCCGATCGGCTTGCCGTCGTCGCCGAACACATCGACCGCCATGCCTAGGCCGCGCGTCTGCAGTTCGCCGCGCCACACCGGCCCCACCGGGTTGCCCAGGGCGAAGCAGCTGATGATGTCGGTGCCGCCCGAGATCGAGGCGAGCTGCACATCCGCCTTGATCGCGCGGTAGACGTAGTCGAAATGCTCGGGCGCCAGGGGCGAGCCGGTCGAGAGCACCGCGCGCAGGTGCGCCAGGTCGTGGGCGCGCGCCTCGAAGCCCGCCTTGTCGAGCGCCGCGATGTACTTGGCCGACGTGCCGAAGATGGAAACCTTCTCGCGCGCCGCCATGTCCCACAGCACCTCCGGCCCCGGATGGAACGGCGAACCGTCGAACAGAATCAGCGTCGCGCCCGACCCCAGGCCCGAGGCGAGCCAGTTCCACATCATCCAGCCGCACGTGGTGAAGTAGAACAGCCGGTCGCCCGGCTTCACGTCGGTGTGCAGCCGGTGCTCCTTCAGGTGCTGCAGCAGCGTGCCGCCCGCGCCGTGCACGATGCACTTCGGCGCGCCCGTGGTGCCCGACGAGTACATGATGAACAGCGGGTGGTCGAACGGCAGTTGGGCGAAGGGCACCGACGATCCGGCCGCGCCGGCCGCGGCCCACGGCAGCGCGCCCTTGACCGCCGCCAGCGTGGTGCCGAGCGACGGCCCGTCGCCATTGTAGGGGATCACCACCACGCGCCTGAGGCTGGGCAGTTCGGCGACGATGCCGGCGATCTTGTCGGCGACGTCGATGGCCTTGCCGTTGTAGACGTAGCCGTCGACGGCGAACAGCACCTTGGGTTCGACCTGGCCGAAGCGGTCGAGCACGCCGCGCACGCCGAAATCCGGCGAGCACGATGTCCACACCGCGCCGATGGTCGCGGCGGCCAGCATGGCCACGATGGTCTCGGGCATGTTGGGCAGATAGCCGGCGACGCGGTCGCCCGTCCCGACACCTTCGGCCGCGAGCCAGGTGGCGACACGAGCGACCTCGGTGTTCAGCCTGGCGAACGACAGCGCGCGGCGCGCGCCGGACTCGCTGACGAACACCAGGGCCTCGGCGTCGTCGCGGCGCACCAGCATGTTCTCGGCGTAATTCAGCCGCGCGCCGACGAACCAGCGCGCGCCGGGCATGCGGTCGCCGTCGACCAGCACCTGGTCGGCCTGGCGCGACGCCTTGACCGGACCGTCGTCCCACACGCTCTGCCAGAACTGTTCGCGATCCTCGATCGACCAGCGCCACAACGCGTCGAAGTCCGGTAGCTCGGCCGACCAGCGTCGTGCCGCCGTGGCGCGGAACGTCGTGACGTTGGCGGCGGCGACGCGCGCCGCCGATGGCGACCACAGCGGTTTCGGCGCCGACATCGTTGCGATCCTCCTCGAGACCTCACGCGCTCGTCACATTAGCGATGCGGCCGGTCGTTGCGAAGGGCAACGATGGTGCGCGCGTGCGCGATCACTTGTCGCTCGCGCGCCGAGGAATGTGTTGTCACGACCGGCGCGGGTGGTGTGTACTTTCGTCGTGGGGGGCCAACGTGCCCGAGCCGAAGTGATGAAAACGTCGAACGACTACCTGGAAGGCCAGCTCCTCGTCGCCATGCCGGCCATGAGCGATCCGCGCTTCCAGCGCGCGGTCATCTATCTGTGCGCGCACAGCGCCGACGGGGCGATGGGGCTTGTCATCAACAAGGCGATCGACTCCATCGAGTTTCCCGATCTGCTGCGCCAGCTCAACATCGAGCCCGAGGTGCCGTCGACCGGCATCCGCGTGCACTTCGGCGGCCCGGTGGAGACCGGGCGCGGCTTCGTGCTGCACTCCGACGACTACCACCAGGACGCGACGCTGAAGATCCGCGACGGCATCGCGCTGACCGCGACCGTCGACGTGCTGCGCGCCATCGCCGTCGGCCAGGGCCCGCGGCGCAGCCTGCTTGCGCTCGGCTACGCCGGCTGGGCGCCGGGTCAGCTCGACACCGAAATCCAGAACAACGGCTGGCTCACGTGCCGCGCCGACGAGAACCTGATCTTCGGCGGCGATCTGGACGCGTGCTGGGACGCTGCCGTCCGCACCATCGGCGTCGACCCGACCAAGCTGTCCTCGCTCGCCGGCCACGCGTAAGGGGCGGCTCGTCCTTCGATACGGCGCTACGCGCCTACCCAGGACGAACGGGCCTCGATCCGTTCCGCAAGAAGCCCTGCTGGCGCTGGGGTGCGCGGCCACGCGCGCCACGAAGCACGAGCCGTCCGACGACCCGCTCAGCCGCGTGCGCGACGCTCGCTCTACTCCGCCGCGCGGGCGGTCTGCGCCGGGCGTTCCCATTCGCTGGCCAGCAGCGCGAACAGCAGGTGGTCCTGCCAACGGCCGTCGATGCGCAGGTACTCGCGGGCGTAGCCTTCCTGGCGGAAGCCCAGCTTGCGCAGCAGGCCCTGGCTGGCGGCGTTGGACGGCAGGCACGCGGCGTTGACCCGGTGCAGACCCAGGTCGACGAAGACGTGGCGCAGCACCAGGCCCAGGGCCTCGTGCATGTAGCCCTGGCGCGCGTGGTCCCGGCCGATCCAGTAGCCCAGGCTGCACGCCTGAGCGACCGAGCGCTGGATGTCGGCCACCGTGATGCCGCCCAGCACAGCACCGTCGGAACGGCCGAGGATCAGGAACGTGATCGCGGTGGCGCGCCGGAACTCGTGGGCGTGGCTGCGCACGCGCCGGCGGAACGCACCGCGCGTCAGCGCGTCGGCCGGCGAGGTCGGCTCCCACGGCGCCAGGAAATCACGGGACGAACGGCGCACCGCGGCCCAGGCGCGCCAGTCCTTGGCGCGCGGCGGGCGCAGGACGACGCGCTGGCCTTCCAGCCGGGGTTCGGCTGGCCCACGCCCGCGCGGATGCAGGAACGCGAACACGGTTCACCCCAGCCGGCGCGCCAACTCGTCGCGCGTGGCCAGGCGATCGCGCGGTCCGATCGTGGTCAGCGTCAGACGCTCGCCCCGACCGATGGCGCGTGCCATCGCCGCGACGTCGGCGGCCGCGACCGCGTCGACGCGGGCGACCAGCTCCGGCACCGGGATCACGCGATCGAACACCAGCAGGTGGCGCGCGATCTGCTCGGCTCGCGCGGCCGAACTCTCCAACGCCATGAGCATGCCGGCCTTGAGCTGCGCCTTGGCGCGGCCGAGCTCGGCCTGGTCGACCGCGTCGGCCATGGCGCCCAACTGGTCGACCACGATGCGCGCGACCTCGTCGCCATGGCGCGCGTCGCACCCGGCGTAGACGCCGAACAGGCCGCCATCCAGGTAGCACGAGGCGAACGCCTGGATGGCGTAGGCCAGCCCGCGCTTCTCGCGCACCTCCTGGAACAGGCGCGAGGACATGCCGCCGCCCAGCGCCGTGGACAGCACCTGCGTCGCGTAATAGGTGTCATCGCGCATGCCCGGGCCATCGAAGCCCAGCACCAGGTGAAGCTGCTCGAGATCGCGATCGTCGTGCTTCTCGCCGCCGGCGTAGCGGGGCCGCGCGCGCGCCGGCCGGCCGCCGTTCGCCGCCATGGTGCCGAACGCCTGGTCGGCCAGATCGACCAAGTGGTCGTGGTCGATCGCGCCCGCGCCGACCAGGATCATGCGCTCGGCGGTGTACTCGCGGTCCAGGTGGCCACGCAACGTGGCGCGGTCCATGCGGCCCAGCGTCTCGGCCGTGCCCAGGATCGACCGGCCCATCGCTTGCGCCGGGTACGCGGCGTCCTGGAACAGGTCGAAGATCAGGTCGTCGGGCGTTTCGTCGACCTGGGCGATCTCCTGTTCCACCACGCCGCGTTCGCGCTCCAGCTCCTCGGCGTCGAACACCGAATGGCGCAGGATGTCGGCCAACAGATCGACCGCCAGCGGCACGTCGTCGGCCAGCACGCGCGCGTGGTAGGCGGTGTGCTCGCGCGAGGTGTAGGCGTTCAGGTGACCGCCGACCGCCTCGATCTCCTCGGCGATGGCGATGGCGCTGCGGCGCTCGGTGCCCTTGAACGCCATGTGCTCCAGCAGGTGCGAGATGCCGTTCAGCTCAGCGGTCTCGTCGCGCGCCCCGGCGTCGACCCACACACCGACCGTCACCGAGTGGACGCTCGGCATGGCGTCCGAGGCGACCCTGAGACCGTTGTCCAGGCGCGTGACCTTGACCATCGCCGTCGAGCCTAGACCAAGCGGACCACGGATGGAACCAGCGCGCTGACGCTCCAAGTAAAATCTAGGTCATTTCCTATAGTTAACGGGCGATGATCCGATCAGGCGCGAGCCGTGCGGGCGCGGATGAAGGCCGCGACGGCGCCCAGGTCGTTGGGCAGCACCGTGTAGCGTTCGGGTCTCGCCGCCAGGTCCGCGAGGGCGGGCGGCACCGGCGGCGGCTGGCCGATCGCGCCCGTCACGGCCGCGGCGAACTTGGCCGGGTGCGCGGTCGCCAGCACGACCACCGGCGTGCCGGGCGGGGCGGCGGCGGCGGCCACGGCCGCGACACCGCACGCGGTGTGCGGGTCGATCACCTGGCCGGTCCGCCGGTGGACATCGGCCATGGTCGCCGTCATGGCCGCGTCGTCCGCGCGGTGCCCGGCGAACAGGGCCCGCGCCTCCGCCAGCGCCGCGGGCTCCAGGTCGAAGCCGCCCGCGCTGCCCAGCTGGTCCATCAAGGCCTGGACACGCGCGCCCGCGCGGCCGACCAGCTCGAACAGCAGCCGCTCGAAGTTGGACGCGACCTGGATGTCCATGCTGGGCGCCAAGGTCGGCACCACGGTGCCGCGCCGGTACGCGCCCGTCGCCAGCACGCGCGCCAGGATGTCGTTGGTGTTGGTCGCCACCACCAGGCGGGCGACGGGCAGCCCCATGCGCGCCGCCACGTAGCCCGCGAACACATCGCCGAAGTTGCCCGTGGGCACGGCGAACGCGATGGCGCGCCCTGGTGCGCCCAGCGCGCGCGCCGCCGCGACGTAGTAGGGCACCTGGGCCGCGATGCGCGCCCAGTTGAGCGAGTTGATCGCCGCCAGGCGCTGTTCGTCGCGGAACCGTGCGTCGGCGAACAGGCCCTTCACCAGGGCCTGGCAGTCGTCGAACGTGCCCTCGATGGCGATGTTGTGGACATTGGCGCTGTCCACCGTGGTCATCTGGCGGCGCTGCACGTCGGACGTGCGGCCCTTCGGGTGCAGGATCACCACGTCCATGCTGGCGCGGTCGCGGCACGCGGCGATCGCCGCCGAGCCGGTGTCGCCCGACGTGGCGCCGACGATGGTGACGCGCTCGCCGCGCGCCGCAAGGGCGCGGTCGAACAGGCGCCCCAGCACCTGCAGCGCCAGGTCCTTGAACGCCAGCGTCGGGCCGTGGAACAGCTCGAGCAGCCAGGTGTCCGTGTCGATCTGGACCAAGGGAACGACGGCCTGGTGGTCGAACCCGGCGTAGGCGTCGCGGATCAGGGCTTCGAGTTCGCGCTGGTCGATGGCGTCCTGGGCGAACGGCGCCATCACCCGGGCCGCCAGCGCGGCGTAGTCGAGCCCGGCCAGGCCGGCCATGTCGAGCGTCGGCCACGCCTCGGGCATGTAGAGCCCGCCGTCCGGCGCCAGGCCGGCCAGCAGCGCATCGTCGAAGCCGAGGACGGGCGCGCGACCGCGCGTCGAGACGTAGCGCGCCGCGTTGGACCGGGCCACGCTCATGACAGGTAGCGCGCCTCGAGATGGGCCTCGAACGCGGCGACCCCCAGCGGCTGGCCTGTGGCGCGCGTCATGAGCTCGGGCGCGCCCAGGAGCGAACCCTGGCCGTGCACGTGGGCGCGCAGCCAAGCCATCAGGGGCGTGAAGTCGCCGTGCTCGAGCGCCGCCGGAATGCCGGGTTCGGCGCGTCGGGCCGCGGCGAAAAGCTGCGCCGCCGCCATGGCACCGAGCGTGTAGGTCGGAAAGTAGCCGAACGCGCCGTCGGCCCAGTGGATGTCCTGCAGGCAGCCCAGCGTGTCGGTGGGCGGCACGATGCCCAGCAGCCGCTTCATGCCGTCGTTCCACGCCCCGGGCAGATCGTCGACCGCCAGATCGCCGGCAATCATGGCGCGTTCCAGCCGGTAGCGCAGGATGACGTGCGCCGGGTACGTCACCTCGTCGGCGTCGACGCGGATGAAGTCCGGCTCGACGCGCGTATAGAGCCGGTAGAGGTTGTCCGGGTGCCAGGCCGGACCGTCGCCGTCGAACGCCTGGCGCATGATCGGCGCGGCGAAGCCCAGGAACTCGCGCCCCCGGCACGCCTGCATCTCGATCAGCAGGGACTGGCTCTCGTGCATCCCGGTCGAGCGCGCCTCGCCGACCGGCTGGTGCCGCCAGGCGGCCGGCAGGCCGCGTTCGTACATGGCGTGCCCGGTCTCGTGCAGAACGCCCATGAGCGCCGAGGTGAAATCGCTCTCGTCGTAGCGGGTGGTGATGCGCACATCGTCGGGCGTGCCGCCGCAGAAGGGGTGCAGGCTGACGTCCAACCGGCCGTGGTGGAAATCAAAGCCGACCGCTTCCATCAGCCGTACGCCGAGCGCGCGCTGGCGCTCCACGGGGAACGGGCCGCCGGGCCGTTCGGGCGCCGGGCGTGCCCGCTGGCGTTCCAGCGCGCGGCCCAGGAAATCAGGCAGGAAGCGCTCCAGGTCGGCGAACAGGACGTCCACCTCGGCCGCGCCGAAGCCGGGCTCGTATTCGTCGAGCAGCGCGTCGTAGGGCGCCAGGCCCAGCGCCTCGGTCTTGCGCGCCGCCACCTCGCGCACCACCGCCAGCACGGCCCTGAGCGCCGGGGCGAAGCCGGCGAAGTCGTTGGCCGGACGGGCGGCGCGCCAGGCCAGATCGCCGGCGCTGGCGGCACGCGACACGCGCTCGACCAGATCGGCGTCCAGCGCGGTCGCGTGCCGCCAGCGCCGGCGCATCTCGCGCAGGTTCGCCCGCTGCCAGTCGTCGAGCGGCTCCTGCTCGGCGGCGGCGAACAGATCGGGCAGCGCCGGATCGGTGGCCAGCTCGTGCTCGATGACGCCGAGCGTCGCCATCTGCTCGGCCCGCGCATCCGCGCCACCGACCGGCATCATGGTCTGGTGATCCCACGACAACATGCCGCGCGCGCCGGCCACGTGGCTCATGCGGGCGTAGCGCCGCTCCAGCGCGGTGTAGGCCGAGGTGTTCGCGCTCATGCGGCGCGGCTCCGACGCTCGCTGCGAAGGAAAACCACATAGACGACCGCCAGGACGGCGGCAAGCGCGTACCAGATCGCAGCGTAGCCGCGGTGATCGTTGCGCAGGCGGATCACGGTCTGGCCGCCCTCGGGCAGTGTGGACCCGGCGGACCGCGCGGCCTCGATCACGAAGGGCGGCGCCTGGACACCGGCGGCGGCGGCCATGGCGGCCGGATCGACGGTGAACCACGTGCCCGCGGCCGGATCGTCCTCGGGCGTCAGCCAGCCGCGCCGACCGCCGGCGCCGACGACGCCCTGGATGGTGATGGGCCCGGTGATCTGGCCCTCGGGCCGGGTCGCGGGGTCGCGCCGATCGAGGGGAACCCAGCCACGGTCGACCAAAAGAACGGTGCCGTCGGCGCGGCGAAAGGGCGTGACCACGCGGTAGCCCGAGCGGCCGTCCACCGCCGCGCGCAGCACGGTCATCTCGCGCGCATGGTCGAAGATCCCCGCCACGACCACGCGGCGGCCGATCCAGGCCGCGGGTTCGTCAATGGTGGCCGGCAACGCCACGGCGGGTTCGGCCAGACGGGCGTCGAGCGCGGCTTGAAGGCCGTCCTTCCATGCCCCCCGGTGCACCTGCCAGGTACCCAGCCCGATCAGCAGCGCGACGCCGAGGCCGGCCGACACACTCGCCACGACCAGCCTGCGCAAGGTCAGCCGTGCGGATCGTCGAAGGCGATACGGTGCCGGTATTGCAGGGCGACCATCAGGCCCTTCACCGGGCGCAGCATTACCGCGGCGCCGACCAGCGTGAGCGGGATCCACAGCGCCAGATGCACCCACATCGGCGGGCTGAACAGCACCTCGGTCAGGCCGGCGAACAGCACGACGACCGCCGCCACGCCCCACATGACGAAGAACGCCGGCCCGTCGGCGCTATCGGCCGGCGTCAGATCCAGGCCGCACACCGTGCACGACGGCGCGAGCGCCAGGTAACCGGCGAACAGCGGGCCCTGGCCGCAGCGCGGGCAGCGGCCCGCCAGACCGGTCGCGAACGGCGACAGCGGTGGCCAGGACCGCTCCGCCACCGACCTATTGGCCCCACCAGTAGATGCCGCAGAACAGGAACAGCCAGACCACGTCGACGAAGTGCCAGTACCACGCGGCCGCCTCGAAGCCGAAATGCCGGTCCGGCTTGAAGTGGCCCTGATAGAGCCGCCACAGGCAGACCGACAGGAACACCGTGCCGATCAGCACGTGGAAGCCGTGGAACCCGGTTGCCATGAAGAAGGTCGAGCCGTAGATGCCTTCGCGGAAGCCGAACGCCGCGTGGCTGTACTCGTAGGCCTGCACCGCCGTGAAGGTGGCGCCCAGCAGCACGGTCAGCCACAGCGCGAAGATCGCCTTGTCCCGGTTGCCTTCGCGGATCTCGTGGTGGCACCAGGTCACCGTGGTGCCCGAGGTCAGCAGGATCAGGGTGTTGAGGAACGGCAGGTCCCACGGATCGAAGGTCTGGATGCCTACGGGCGGCCACACCCCGCCGGTCGCGGTGTGCACCTCGGGGAACAGGGCGGCGTTGAAGTACGCCCAGAACCAGGCGACGAAGAACATCACCTCGGACGCGATGAACATCACCATGCCGTAGCGCAGACCGATCTGCACCGCCGGCGAATGATGGCCCTGGACCTCGGCCTCCTTCAGGACGTCGCGCCACCACATGAACATGGTGAACAGGACCATGAGCAGCCCTGCGGCCAGGACCAGCCAGGTCGCGCCGTGCATGAACATGATGGCGCCCCCGGCCAGCACCAGCGCGCTCAGTGCGCCGACCACCGGCCACGGGCTCGGGTCGACCAGGTGGTAAGGGTGTCCCTTGGCGTGCGGATCGGCCATGACAGAACTCCTCGTGCGGAAACCGGCTCGGCTAGTCGGCGGTTGACTCGAAGAACGTGTACGAGAGCGTGATCGTGCGGATGTCGCGCGTGTTCGGATCGTCCGCGATGGCGGGATCGACGAAGAACGTGACGGGCATGTCGACGGTCTGACCGGCCTGCAGCGTCTGCTCGGAGAAGCAGAAGCAGTCGATCTTGCTGAAGTAGCGGCCGGCCGCTTCGGGCACCACGTTGAAGGTCGCCGTGCCTGTGATGGAATGCTCGGTCAGGTTCGTCGCGCGGTAGCTGGCCAGCATGGTCTCGCCCAGGCGTACCGCCAGCGGGCCATCGACCGGCGCGAACCGCCAGGGCAGGCCGCGCGCCACGTTGGCGTCGAAGCGCACGGTCACCGTGCCCGCGGCCGGGCTCGCCTCGGCGGGCGCCGCGGCGGCCACCTGGGTCGTACCGCCGAGCCCCGTGACCTGGCAGAACAGCCGGTAGAGCGGAACGCTGGCGTAGGCGAGCCCGACCATGCCGATCACCAGGCCGGCCAGCAGCCCGGCGGTCATCCGACGGCGGCGGAGGGCGAGCACGCTCATCCCTGGCCCCCGAAGCGGACGATGGTCAGGGCGTAGAACAAGGCGACCAGGAACACCAGCAACCCGGCCAGCGCCAAGTTGCGCGCCCGCCGGCGCCGGGGATCGAAGCCTTGGCTCACGGCGTCCATCGGCGCGTCACGCTACGCCGCCGTCGATCAGCACGAGGCTGAACAGCATGGCCAGGTAGACGATCGAGAAACCGAACAGCTGCCGCGCCGGACCGTCGTCGTCCCGTGTCAGCGCGACGCGCGCCGCGCCCAGCACAAAGAGCGCGCCCAACACCGCGGCCCCGGTCACGTAAAGCGCGCCGGCGCCCAGCGCGCCGGGCACCAGCGACACCGCGACCAGCAGCACGGCGTAGCCCAGGATGTGGCGCCGCGTCGCCGCCGCGCCGGCCACCACCGGCAGCATGGGCACGCCGGCGCGCGCGTAATCCTCGGACCGGTAGAGCGCCAGCGCCCAGAAGTGCGGCGGCGTCCACAAGAAGATGATCGCGAACAGCACCAGCGGCATGAGGTCGACCGTGCCGGTCACCGCCGCCCAGCCGATCAGCGGCGGGAAGGCGCCGGCGGCGCCGCCGATCACGACGTTCTGCGGCGTGCGGCGCTTCAGCCAGACGGTATAGACCAGGGTGTAGAACAGGATGCTGCCGGCCAGCAACGCGGCCGCCACCAAGTTGGTCGCCAGGGCCATGATGCCGACCGCGCCCAGCGCCAGCGCGATGGCGAAGGCGATCGCCGGTTCGGGCTCCAGCCGGCCGGCCGGCAAGGGCCGGTCCCGCGTGCGGCGCATCAGCGCGTCGATGTCGCGCTCGTACCACATGTTGAACGCCCCGGCCGCGCCGGCGCCCACCGCGATGCACAGGATCGCCGTGGCCGCCAAGACCGGGTGCATGTCGCCGGGCGCGATCATCAGGCCGATCAGGCCCGTGAAGGTGACCAGCCCCACGACGCGCGGCTTGAGCAACGCGACGAAATCGACGACCGCGGGTTCCCCCGCGGCCGCGGATCTCGTCTCGCCGACCGGGTGCGCCGCGACGGTCATCGGCCGTCAGTGGCCCGACGACGTGATGCGCGGCGGATGGCTGAAGCTGTGGAACGGCGGCGGCGACGACACGGTCCACTCCAGGGTCGTGGCGCCCTCGCCCCACGGGTTGTCGACGCACTTGGCGCCGCCGAAGAACGTGCGCAACAGCACAACGAAGAACACGACCATGCCGACCACGGTGATGTACGAGCCGATCGACGAGACCATGTTCCAGCCGGCGAAGGCGTCCGGGTAATCCGGGATGCGGCGCGGCATGCCCGCCACGCCCAGGAAGTGCTGCGGGAAGAACGTCACGTTCACGCCGATGAAGGTCAGCCAGAAGTGCAGATTGCCCAGCGCCTCGGGATACTGGCGGCCCGAGATCTTGCCGATCCAGTAGTAGAACGCGGCGAACACCGCGAACACCGCGCCCAGCGACAGCACGTAGTGGAAGTGCGCCACCACGTAGTACGTGTCGTGCAGCGCGGTGTCGATGCCGGCGTTGGCCAGCACCACGCCGGTCACGCCGCCCACCGTGAACAGGAAGATGAAGCCGAGCGCCCACAGCATCGGCGTCTTGAAGCTGATCGAGCCGCCCCACATGGTGGCGATCCACGAGAAGATCTTGATGCCCGTGGGCACCGCGATGACCATGGTCGCCAGCACGAAGTACGCCTTGGTGTCGACGCCGATGCCGGCCGTGTACATGTGGTGCGCCCACACGATGAAGCCGATGAAGCCGATCGCGACCATGGCGTAGGCCATGCCGAGATAGCCGAAGATCGGCTTGCGCGAGAAGGTCGACACCACGTGGCTGATCACGCCGAAGCCCGGCAGGATCAGGATGTAGACCTCGGGGTGGCCGAAGAACCAGAACAGGTGCTGGTAGAGAACCGGATCGCCGCCGCCCGCCGGATCGAAGAACGTGGTGCCGAAGTTGCGGTCCGTCAGCAGCATGGTGATGGCGCCGGCCAGCACGGGCAGCGACAGCAGCAGCAGGAACGCGGTCACCAGGATCGCCCACACGAACAGCGGCATCTTGTGCAGCGTCATGCCCGGCGCGCGCATGTTGAAGATCGTGGTGATGAAGTTGATCGCGCCCAGGATCGACGAGGCGCCGGCCAGATGCACCGACAGGATGAGGCAGTCGACCGCGGCCCCCGGCGCGCCGTAGGTGTTGAGCGGCGCGTAGATGGTCCAGCCGCCGCCGGTGCCGCCGTCGACGAACACCGAGGCGATCAGCAGGATGCCCGACGGGATCAACAGCCAGAAGCTGATGTTGTTCAGCCGCGGGAACGCCATGTCCGGCGCGCCAATCATCAGCGGCACGATCCAGTTGCCGAAGCCGCCGATGAACGCCGGCATGATCATGAAGAAGATCATGATCAGGCCGTGGCTGGTCACCAGCACGTTGAACAGGTGGTAGTCGCCGCCCAGGTACTGGTCGCCCGGCTCCATCAGCTCGAGCCGCATGATGATCGAGAACGCCAGCCCGATCAGGCCGAAGACGAACGCGTACACCAGGTACATCGTGCCGATGTCCTTGTGGTTCGTCGAAAAGAGGAAACGGCCGATCCCGCGCGGCGTGTGATCGTCATGGTGATCGTGGGAGATGGCGCCTGGTTTGCTCATCGTGACAGCCCCGTGATCAATCGATTCGTGAAGGTTTCATCCGCGCCCGCACGGCGCGCCTAAGGCTGGGTCGTCGCCGACGCGGCCTGGGCGAGCGTGCCGGTCGTCGTCGGCGTGCCGTAGGCCGCCTGGGCCTGCTGCACCCAGGCCGCGAAGGCCTCCTTCGACACGACCTCGACCTGGATCGGCATGAAGCCGTGGTTGGTGCCGCACAGCTCCGAGCACTGGCCATAATAGACACCCTCGCGGTCGACCTTGAACCAGACCTGGGTGGTGCGGCCCGGCACGGCATCCTTCTTGACGCCGAACGCCGGCACGGCCCAGGCGTGGATCACGTCCTCGGACGTGATCAGCACACGAACGATCGTGTCGACCGGCAGCACGATGCGGTTGTCGGTGGCCAGCAGGCGCGGCTCGTCGGCCAACAGGTCGGCTTGTTCCTTCATCACCGCGTCGAAGGCGAAGCCGCCGTGGTCCGGGTACTCGTAGCTCCAATACCACTGGTGCCCGATCGCCTTGATGGTCATGTCCGCCTCGGGGATGCGCTCCTGCAGGTAGAGCAGGCGCACCGAGGGGACCGCGATGACCACCAGGATGATGATCGGGATCACGGTCCAGGCGAGCTCCAGCAGCGTGTTGTGCGACGTGCGCGACGGCTTGGGGTTGCTGCGCGCGTTGAAGCGGAACACCACCACGGCCATCAGCGCCAGCACGAACAGCGAGATGACCACGATGATCGGCACCAGCAGACGATTGAAGTCGACGATGCCTGCCATGATCGACGTCGCCGGCTCCTGGAAGCCGGTCTGCCATTCGTGCACTTGGCCCGCCAGGACCGCGCCGCCGCCAACGCCCGAAAAGATCGTGGCAAGGGCAGCGATCCGCGCGCCTCGTCCCAGAGCCATGGTCTCCCGATCGCTCCCGCCTGAAAGGGTGGTCGGCCGGACATCACGCGGTGACTGCAGCATCGCCCCCGTGCCTTCGTCCGGACTCGGTTCCCGGCCCGCGCCCCCGCGCGTCCAGGAACGGCCGGACCATACACAGGCGTCATGGCTTCCACAAGCCTCAAGCCGGCCCGCGCGCCGCGCAAAGCCGCCGTTATCCCAAGGGCTTGCGTCGAGCCGTCCGAGCCCGCCCGCGATTGCATCGCGAAGGCGCGGGACCATATGCCATAGTACCGTGCGGCGCGATCGCGCGTGACCGCGACGCCCTGCCCGTGCCGAGGATGCCATGACCGACCACGCCCGCCACGCCGACTTGTTCTTCGACCGTGCCGGGCTGGACGCTGCCGCCGTCGACCGCGTGCTGGGCGACACGCTCCGCGGCTGCGACGACGGCGAGATCTACTTCGAGTACCGGCTGAGCGAGGCACTGGCCTACGATGACGGCCGGCTCAAGAGCGCGAGCTACGACACGACCCAGGGCTTCGGCCTGCGCGCCGTCGCCGGCGAGGCGACCGGCTACGCCCACGGCACCGAGTTGTCCCAGGCGGCGATCGAACGCGCCGCGGTGGCCGTGGCCGCGGTGAAGGCCGGACATGCCGGAAAATGGGCCGAGGCACCCGCCGGAACCAACCGCGCGCTCTACGCCCCCGACAACCCGTTGGGCTCGCTCGATTTCGCGGCGAAGGTCAAGCTCTTGCAGGAGATCGACGCCTACGCCCGCGCCAAGGACGCGCGCGTGCGCCAGGTCATGGCCTCGATCACCGGCGAATGGCAGGTGGTGCACGTGCGCCGCGCCGACGGCCGCCACGTCACCGACGTGCGCCCGCTGGTGCGCCTGAACGTCTCGGTCGTGGCGGCCGAGGGCGAGCGCATGGAAACCGGCTCGCACGGCGTGGGCGGGCGCGAATCCTACGAAGCCTTCGTGCGCCCCGAACGCTGGCGCGCCCAGGTGGACGAGGCGTTGCGCCAGGCGGGCGTCAACCTGGGCTCGGTGCCCGCGCCGGCCGGCGCGATGACCGTGGTGCTCGGCCCCGGCTGGCCCGGCATCCTGCTGCACGAGGCGATCGGCCATGGCCTGGAGGGCGACTTCAACCGCAAGAAGACCTCGGCGTTCTCGGGACTCCTGGGCCAGCGCGTGGCGGCACCCGGCGTCACGGTGGTCGACGACGGCACCCTGCCCGGGCGGCGCGGCTCGCTGACCGTCGACGACGAAGGCACGCCGACCTCAGCCACCACCCTGATCGAAGACGGCATCCTGGTCGGCTACCTGCAGGATCGCCAGAACGCGCGGCTCATGGGCATGCGGCCCACGGGCAACGGCCGGCGCGAAAGCTTCGCCCACGTGCCGCTGCCGCGCATGACCAACACCTACATGGCGGCGGGCGGGCGCGACCCGGCCGAGATCCGGGCCGGGGTCAAGAAGGGGCTCTACGCCGTCAATTTCGGCGGCGGCCAGGTGGACATCACCTCGGGCAAGTTCGTCTTCTCGGCCCAGGAGGCGTACCTGATCGAGGACGGCCGGATCGGCCCGGCGGTCAAGGGCGCCTCGCTGATCGGCCACGGGCCCGAGGTGCTGACCCGCGTCAAGGCGGTGGGCAACGACATGCGGCTGGACCCGGGCATCGGCACGTGCGGCAAGGCGGGCCAGGGCGTGCCGGTGGGCGTCGGCCAGCCAACGCTGCTGATCGACGGCCTGACGGTCGGCGGCACCGGCTAGATCACCCCGACGGCGCTCTCGACCGGCGTCGGCGGGAAACCGGTGTCGCGGCCGGGTCGCGCCCGCCCGTTCCGGGACGCACCGCGCCGGATATGTTGGAAAACTTTACAACCGCGCGCTGCCCTCCCGATCAAGCCTGTGAATCTCCTCGACCTTGCCCCTTGGCACGCGAATTGCGCGCATCGCCGCCAGCTTGACGAAGCTTGGCGAACGGGGCGGATCAGGGGTTTCAAGAAACAGGAGGGCTATCACGATGCGACGGAGTTTTGCGATCGCCTTGGCCGGCGTGGCCTTGGTCGCGGCCTCGGCCGCGCAGGCCGGACCCCTGCTCTTCGTGCACGACGCGGACAACACGCTCGGCACGGTTGACGTGGCGACGGGCGACGTCACCATCATCGGCACGATGAACATGGTCGGCGACGAGGCCATAACCGACATCGCCTTCGATCCCGACGGCAACCTGTTCAGCGTCAGCTTCGACAATTTCTACAGCATCAACAAGAACACTGGGGCGGCGACCCTGATCGGCGCCCATGGCGTGAGCGGCCCCAACGCGCTCGTGTTCAGGTCCGACGGCACGATCTTCACCGCCGGGTTCCGAGACACCAATCTTTCCACCATCGACGTCAACACCGGCGTCGCGACGACCGCGTTCGATATGGGCTTCGGCTCCGCCGGCGACTTGGCGTTCCACGACGGCAAGTTCTACTTGGCAGCGCGCATCATTGGCGCCGATAACGAACTGGTCGAGATCGACCTGGACGCCCCGAGCGCGACGTCGATCGGCTCGTTCGGGTTCGACGCCGTGTTCGGCCTGGCCACCGGCAGCGACGGCATCATCCTCTACGGTCTGGCGGGCACCGACGTGTTCAAGGTGGATACCCTCACGGGCGCCGGCTTCGATCCGGTCGACTACGCCGGCCAGGGCATGACGGATTCGTTCGGCACCAGCTTCTTCACCGAGGCCGGGGCCACCATCGGGGTGCCCGAGCCGGCGACGGTCACGCTGGTCGGGCTCGGCCTGTTCGGCGTGGCGTGGCGGGCACGACGGTCACGCCCGGCCGCCGGTTGAGCGCGCCGGCCTGGACCTCTACACGTTGACGTTCGGCGCGGTCGGGCGGTCGCGCTCTACCCCGCGGCGAGCTGCCCAAGCCGCTTGAGCGCGTCCTCGGCGAGGGCGCGCGTCAGGTCGAACGCGCCCATGGGCTTGGCCAGCGCGGCGGCCTGGCCCGACCACAGCGACGAGAAGTCCGCCGAGCCCTGGGACTCAGCCGCCTGCTTCAGCGGGGCCAGCGCGCCGCCGGCGATCGGGAACGCGGGCGCCTCGGCCGCCAGCGGCCCGATCTCGCGCATCAGGCGGTTCATCAGGCCGCGCGCCGGGCGTCCGGTGAACACGTTAGTCAACGCCGTCTCGTCGTCGTGCGCCGCGTCCAGCCGCGCGCGGTACATGGGCGTGATCGTCAATTCGGTCGTCTTCAGATAGTCAGTGCCGATCTGCACGCCCGCGGCGCCCGCCGCGAACGCCGCCGCGATGGCCGCCGGCCTCGGACCCTTGCGCGATCACCGCGTCGACACCGTGGTCCTCGAGCCAGCGCGCCTCGGCGACGGTCGTGGCCGAACTCATGATCAGGCAGCCGGCGGCGCGCACGCGGGCGAGCAGCGCCGGTTCGGGCAGGCCAAAATGGAAGCTCCCGACCTCGGGCCGCGCCTCCTCGATGACGCGGCACAGGGCGTCGTCGAACGGCTCGCGGTTGACCGCGGGCGCCGCGGCGTCCGCCGCCAGGCCGAGGCCGGCGTAATAGGGCGCCAGCCGCGCGCGCCAGGCGGCTTCGCGCACGGCGTCCGGCTTAGTGCGCGCGTGGCAGAAGACGTTGACGTCGATGGGCCGAGCCGTGCACTGGCGGATGACGCCCAGCTCGGCGCGCGCCTGCGCGGCGTCGATGGTCGCGCAGGGCAGCGAGCCGAGTGCCCCGGCCTCGGCGGCGGCGATGGCCACGGCCGAACCGCCGGCCCCCGCCATGGGCGCCTGGACGATCGGCCGCTCGATGCCGAACAGGTCCAGCAGACGCCGGTCGGGCCACATGGCCACGCCTATCCCTAGAACGCGTACTCGCGGAACACCGGCTCGACCGAGCGGCTCCAACGGGTCTCGAACGCCGCGATCAGATCCTCGGCCGGGGTGCGGCCGTGGTCGGCGATCTCGTGCAGCGAGGCGAGGAAGCACGTCTCGTCGAGCCGGGTGCCGCACCCCGTGGCGCGCCGGCGCAGGCCTTCGTCGGCGATGGCGAGCACGCGCTTGGCCAGGTCGAGCATCGGGCCCACCGGCGTGCGCGTTGCGAAGCCCTGGCGCGCGACGTCGGCGCGCATCGCGGCACGCTGTCCGGCGGTCCAGCCCTTGACCAGGTCCCACGCGGCGTGCAGCGCCGCGTCGTCGTAGAGCAGGCCGACCCACAGGGCCGGCAGGGCGCACAGCCGGCGCCACGGCCCGCTGTCGGCGCCGCGCATCTCGATGTAACGCTTCAGCCGCACCTCGGGGAACAGGGTGGTCAGGTGGTCGTCCCAGTCGGTCCGGGTCGGCGCCTGGCCGGGCAGGGCGGGCAGGCGGCCCTGCAGGAAATCGCGGAACGACTGGCCGCTGGCGTCGATGTAGCGCCCGTCGCGGTAGACGAAGTACATGGGCACGTCGAGCGCGTAGTCGACGTAGCGCTCGAAGCCCATGCCTGGCTCGAAGGCGAACGGCAGATCGCCGGTGCGGTCGGGGTCCGTGTCGGTCCAGACGTGGCCGCGCAGACTCTGGAAGCCGTTGAGCCGACCCTCGGCGAAGGGCGAGTTGGCGAACAGCGCGGTCGCCACCGGCTGCAGCGCCAGGCCGACACGCAGCTTCTTGACCATGTCGGCCTCGTCGCCGAAATCCAGGTTCACCTGGACCGTGCACGTGCGCACCATCATGTCGAGCCCCATGCCACCCTTCTTCGGCATGTAGGCGCGCATGATCTTGTAGCGGCCCTTGGGCATCCAGGGCACCTCGGCGCGCGGCGTCGTCGGATCGAAGCCCAGCCCGAGGAAGCCGAGGCCGAGCTCGGCGCCCACCTCCTTCACCTGGGCGAGGTGCGTGTTGACCTCGGAACAGGTCTCGTGGATCGAACCGAGCGGCGCGCCCGACAGCTCGAACTGGCCGCCGGGTTCGAGCGAGATGTTCTCGTCGCCCTGGTTCAGCCCGATGATCGTGTCGCCCTCGCGCGTCGGCTGCCAGCCGAAGCGCTGCATCCCCTCCAGCAGGGCGCGGATGCCGGCGGGCCCGTCGTAGGGCACGCGCTTGTGGTCGGTCAGCCCGAAAACGAACTTCTCGTGCTCGGTGCCGATGCGCCAGGCCGAACGGGGCTTGGAGCCGCGCGCGATCGCCTCGACGAGTTGGCGGTGCTCGGTGATCGGCTCGCTCGACACCTTCGACGGTCCCGACATCGCGTTCCCCTTCCCTGATTTTCTATCCGGCGCGCGGCGCCTTGTGCCAATCGCCCAGCACCGCCTGCCAGCAGGCCAGCGCGGCCAGCGCCGCGGTGTCCGCGCGCAGGAGCCGCGGCCCCAACCCGACGGGCAGCGCCTGGGGCAACGCCGCCAGCGCCGCGCGTTCCGAGGCGTCGAAACCGCCCTCGGGTCCGATCGCCACCGCCCACGGCGCGGCGGCGGCGCCCCTTTGCCCGAGCGCCGTGACGATCGGCGCGCCGGCGCCGCTCTCGTCGCACAGCAGCAGGCGCCGCTCGGGCGGCCAGGACGCGATGATGGCATCCAGCGGTCGCGGCGCGTGCACCACCGGCACGCTCAGCCGCTCGGTCTGCTCGGCCGCTTCGCGCGCGTGCGCCGCCAGGCGCTCGACATTGACGCGCTCGACCACGGTGCGCCGGGTGATGACCGGCAGCAGGGCGGCGACGCCCAGCTCGGTCGCCTTCTCCACCAGATAGTCCAGGCGGGCCCGCTTGATCGGCGCGAACAGCAGCCACACGTCGGGCTCCGTGCCTTGGGGCCGCAATCGGGCCCCGACGTGCGCGCTGGCGCCGTGCCGGCCAGTGCGCTCCAGACGCGCGCGCCATTCGCCGTCGCGGCCGTTGAACAGGGCGACCGTGTCGCCCGTGCCCCGGCGCATCACATGAGTTAGATAATGTGCCTGCTCCGGCTCCAGCACGATGACCGCGTCAGGCGCCAACGCCGCCGTGACGAACAGCCGGACCGCCGGGGCAACGGCCCCGGACGGCGCGCCGGTCTCGGTGCTTGTGTTCATCGCGCGTTCCGGCATTCTGGCGGAAGCTTGGCGGTATACACCATGGCCGACGTAACAGGACACGCCAGAATCCCTTACACGTCCCGGCTGGTCGCGGCGGCCCCGGGCGGCCTGCAACCCTATCTCCGGCTGGCCCGGTTCGACCGGCCGGCGGGCACCTGGCTGCTGCTGTGGCCGTGCTGGTGGAGCCTGATCCTGGCCGGGGCGGAGGCTTGGCTGTTCGTGCTGTTCGCGCTGGGCGCGCTGGTCATGCGCGCCGCCGGCTGCGTCGTCAACGACATCGCGGACCGGCGTATCGATGGGCTGGTCGAACGGACGCGCGACAGGCCGCTGGCCAGCGGCGCGCTCTCCGTGGCCCAGGCGCTGGCGTTCCTGGCGGTGCTGCTGCTGGCCGGGCTGGCGGTGCTGGTGCAACTGCCGGCCAACGCCGTGCTGCTGGGCGCGCTGTCGCTGGTGCCGGTCGCGGTCTACCCGCTGGCCAAGCGGTTCACCGACTGGCCGCAGGCGTTGCTCGGGTTGACCTTCAACTGGGGCGCCTTGCTCGGCTGGACCGCGGCGACCGGCACCCTGGCCGCGCCGGCGCTCGTGCTCTACGGCGCGTGCATCGCCTGGACGCTCGGCTACGACACCATCTACGCCCACCAGGACAAGCGCGACGACGCCGCGATCGGGGTGCGCTCGTCCGCGCTGGCGCTCGGCGCTCGTACGCGGCCCTGGGTGGCGGCGTTCTACGCGCTCGCCTGGGTCGGCATCGCGGCCGCGGCGGAGCTGGCCGGGCTGGGTTGGGCGGCGCTCGCGTTCCTCGCGCCGGCGGCGGCGCACCTGGCCTGGCAGGTGCTGCGCCTCGCCATCGACGACCCAGCCCGCTGCCACGCCCTGTTCCGCTCCAACGTCGAGCTCGGCGGGATCGTCGCGGCGGGCCTGCTGCTGGCGCGCTGGGTCTAACCCTTCAGGTGCGGGCGCGGCGTGACCAGGAACAGGCCCGCCATCATGATCGCCGTGGCCACCCAGACCCAGCCGCTGTGCGTCTCGTCCAGGAAGATCATGCCGGTCAGCACGCCGGTGATCGTGACGATGTAGCCCTGTTGCGAGGCGAACACCGGCCCGGCCATGCGGATGACTTCGATGAAGGTCAGGTACGCGAAGACGTTGATCGCCGCCAGGCCCAGGAACAACCATCCCGTGCGATCCTCCTGCCAGGAGAACCAGGCCCAGCCGTCGGTCGCCCACGCGACCGGCAGCAGCAGGACAGTCGCCGCCCACATCATCCCGCACAGCAACGTCGCGGATTCCACGTCCGCCGGGCGGCGCAGGGTCAAGAAGACGTTCTCGGTCGAATAGCACAGCGGCACGACCAGGCCGATCAGGACCCACCACACCATGGCGCGCTCGGGCAGGCTGGTATCCGGCACGACGATGAGGGCGACGGCGACGATGCCGCACAGGATGCCGACGGTGCGCTTCGACTCGAATCGCTCGACGCCGAGCAACAGCGCGAGACCCAGGGTCATCATGGGCACCAGGGCCATCAGGATGGCGACCAGGCCCGACGGCAGGAACGGCGCGACCCAGAACCAGACGCAGCTCGGCAGCGCCGTGCCCAGGGTGCCGGCGATGACGTAGACCGGGACGTGCCGGCGCGTCAGCGGCGGCGGGCGACGGCGCGCCAGCGCGATCGGCGCCAGTGACAGGCAGCCGATCACGGCCTGCAGCAGGGCCATGCCCACGGGATGCGCGCCCGCTTCGGTGACGACCTTGGCGATCGGGTAGGTCAGGCCCCAGACGATGCCGAGGCCGTAGAGCATCGCCGTGGCGACGATCAGCCGGCGCCCCCGCAGGGGGGCATCGTCGCTTGTGGCATCCGGGTGCGCCAAGGGGGCAACCTCGCGGCAGGGCGCGCGACCATGCCCGCGCGCCGCGCCGCGCGCAAGCGCCTCAGCCCTCGATCGGCCGCAGGCCGGGCACGGTGAGGGGCAGGGCGGCCTCGCGCAGCGCGCGGGTGCGCGTGGCGCGCACATGGGCGACGCGCACCATGTCGTCGATGAAGTCGTCCAGGTCCATGCCCGGCGCCAGACGGTCGCGCGCCAGGGCCAGCACGGCTGGCTTGGCCATGGCCGCCAGCGTCCGCCCTTCGGCCCGGACGGCCGCGAGCGCGAGCGGCGCCCCGGTCAGCCCGAGCGCCCCGTGCACGGCGACGTAGGCGGACATGCGCGTCGGCGCGGCGCCGATCTCGGGCGCCCAGGCCGCGCCGGCAAGCTCGCCATAGACGTAGTTGCCGGCCGACAACTCGGTCTCGTGCATGCGCTTGACCTGGGCGGCGGTCAGATGCAGCACGGCGACCGCCACGGACGTGCCGGGCGCGGGCGCCAAGGTCGCCGGGATCGCGCCATAGCGCGCCACGTGGGGCGCGTAGACCACGTCGAAACCCGCCAGGCGGCCGCGCACTAGCGGGATGGCCACGTCGGTGCCGAACCGGGCGAACTTGCGCGCGAGCTGCTCGGGCGAAGCGTTCGAGCCGTAGGCCAGCACGGCGACCCGTTCCTCGAGCGTCGGCCGCTCGCGGCAGCCGTGATGGCGCAGCACGGCTTCGGCGGTGACTTCCTCGCCGCCCGCGCGCAGGGTCGCGTCGGCGAAGCCGCCTTCGCCCAGGCGGACCACCGGATACGCCGTGCCGGCGACGAACAGGCACGACCTTCGGCCGCCGGGAACGGATATCCCTTCGCCAACGCGACCCGGATCGCCCGTTCCTCCAGATAACTCGCCACCCTCGCCCCGTTCGCGCTGGTTCTTGTCGGCCGTGCTATACCTCAAGTCCCATCCGCGCGGCGAGGGCGAGCAAGGGTCATGGCGGCGAACGATTCCCTTCCCGGCGCGGTCGGTGCCGCCGCGGCGACGGAATAGCGTTGGCCTTCCGCTCGCTGCGCGACTTCATGGCCCGGCTGGAGGGCGCCGGCCGGCTCGCGCGCGTGGCGGCGCCGGTCTCGCCCGTCCTCGAGATGACCGAGATCCAGACCCGCCTGCTGGCCGAGGGCGGGCCGGCCGTGCTGTTCGAGAACATCGTCGGCGCCGACGGGGCGCGCAACCCCATGCCGGTGCTGGCCAACCTGTTCGGCACGGTCGAACGGGTCGCCTGGGGCATGAACCGCGAGCCGGCGGAGCTGCGCGCCATCGGCCGGACGCTCGCGTTCCTGCGCCAGCCGGAGCCGCCCGAAGGCTGGCGCGACGCGCTGAAGCTGGTGCCGCTGGCGCGCGAGATCCTGGCCATGACGCCGCGCACCGTCGGCCACGCGCCGTGCCAGGAGGTGGTGCTGCGGGGTGCCGACATCGACCTCGGCCGCCTGCCGATCCAGACCTGCTGGCCCGGCGAACCGGCGCCGCTCATCACCTGGCCTCTGGTGGTGACCCAGGGACCCGGCGGCGGCGCCACGGACAAGCCGAACCTGGGCATCTACCGCATGCAGGTGACGGGGCCGAACACCACGCTGATGCGCTGGCTGAAGCATCGCGGCGGCGCCCAGCACCACGCGCGCTGGAAGGCCACGCGGCCTGATCCCTTGCCTGCGGCTGTCGTGCTCGGCGCCGACCCGGGCACCATCCTGGCGGCGGTGACGCCGGTGCCCGATACGCTCTCGGAGTACAAGTTCGCCGGGCTGCTGCGCGGCCAGCGGCTCGATCTGGTCCCCTGCGTCACCGTTCCGCTTCAGGTGCCGGCCGAGGCCGAGATCGTGCTGGAAGGCCACGTCGCGCTCGACGCCCACGGCGACGAAGGCCCCTACGGCGACCACACCGGGTACTACAACGCGGTCGAGCCGTTCCCGGTGTTCACCATCAGCGCCATCACCATGCGGCGTGATCCGATCTACCTGACCACGTTCACCGGTCGTCCACCCGACGAACCCAGCGTGCTCGGCCAGGCGCTCAACGAGGTGTTCGTGCCGCTGCTGCAGCAGCAATTCCCCGAAATCGTCGATTTCTGGCTGCCGCCCGAGGGCTGCAGCTACCGCATCGCCGTGGTCAGCATGAAGAAGGCGTACGCCGGCCACGCCAAGCGCGTGATGATGGGCGTGTGGTCGTACCTGCGCCAGTTCATGTACACCAAGTGGATCATCGTGGTGGACGACGACATCGACGCGCGCGATTGGAAGGACGTGATGTGGGCGGTGGCCACGCGCATGGACCCGGCGCGCGATATCACGATGGTCGAGTCCACGCCGATCGACTACCTGGACTTCGCCAGCCCCGTCTCGGGGCTGGGCAGCAAGATCGGTCTCGACGCCACCGCAAAGATGCCGCCCGAGACGGCGCGCGACTGGGGCCGCGTGATCCGCATGTCCGACGAGGTCATCGATACCGTGACGCGCAAATGGCCCGGCCTCGGCCTGCCCGGCTCGGGCACGCCGATCTGGAAGTAGCGTTCGCCGGCTTGCCTTAGCTAAGTAGATTAGCTAAGTTTGCTCCGTGACGACCTTCACCATCCATGAAGCCAAGACGAACCTCTCGAAACTGATCGCGCGGGCGACCAGCGGCGAGGAAATCGTGATCCTGCGCGGCAAGGTGCCCGTCGCGCGCCTCGAGCCGTTGCGCGTGCCCGAAGGGCGCAGGTTCGGCGCGATGAAGGGCCGCGCGTGCTGCGACGAGGCGTTCTTCGAGCCCTTGCCTGAGGAGGAACTCTCGGCCTGGGAGTCATGAGCCCGAGTCGTCGTGATCCTGCTTGATACCCATGCCTTCCTCTGGTGGCTCGACGGTGACCCTCGATTGCCCGGCGCGCAGCGCAAGCTCATCGGTACCCCGGGGACAGACGTGTACGTGAGCGCGGCCACCGGCTGGGAGATCACGACGAAACACCGCCTTGGCAAGTTGCCCGGAGCGGCCGACGTGGCGGCCGATGTGTCGGCGGCGGTGGGCACCCAGGGGTTTCAAGCTCTTCCGATCACATTGGCTCACGCCCAACGCGCCGGTGGGCTTCGCGGGCCCTTGCGCGATCCCTTCGATCGGATGCTGATCGCCCAGTGCTTGGTCGAATCCATCCCGATCATCAGTCTCGACAAGGCGTTCGACGCCTACGGCGTCGAGCGGCTGTGGGGATGACCATCACCATCCGCCGGGCCCGCCCCGAGGATCGCGCCACGATCCGCGCCTTCCTCGACGCGTTGCAGGAGCACGAACGCGGCGTGGATCCCAGCAAGCTGACCGCCGCGGAAGCGACACCCGCCTACCTGGCCGAGACCGAGGCCGAGGTGGCGGCGAAGGACGGGGCCTTCTTCATCGCCGAGCAGGACGGCCGGCCCGTGGGGTTCACGGGGTGCTGGCGCGACCACGATTCCGACGTCTCGATCAAGGCCGAATGGCAGGACTTCGGCTACGTCTCGGACATCTACCTGGCGCCCGAGGCGCGCGGGCAGGGTATCGCGCGGCGGCTCTACCAGGCGTGCGAGGATCACTGCGCCGCGCTGGGGCTCAAGCGCATGCGCATCCGCGCGATCAACCGCAACGGCATCGCCATGGCGTCGCACCAGAAGTTCGGCTTCGCGCCGCTCTACACCGTCTTCGACAAGCCGATCGGCCGCTGAGATACCGTTGCGGCCGCGGGCCGCGCGCCCTAAACAGGCGCCGATCCGCCCATGGCCGCCCGCCCCCTCGCCCGCGCCTACCACGCCCTCGCCACGCCGGGGCCGTGGTCCTTCGCTGTGCTCACGGCGATCGAGGGCTTGGCGCGCGCCTCGCTCGCCACCGTCATCCCGCTGCTCGCCTTCGAGGTCATGGGCAACGCGCGCGACGTGAGCGCGCTCTACACGGGCGTCGGCTGGGTCGCGCTCGCGTCGACCTTCGCGATTCCCTGGCTCGTGCGGCGGTTCCGCGTGCGCCGCATCTACGCCTTCGGCGCCGTGCTGCTCATCGCCTCGACCCTTTGCTACGCGACGCTCAGCGCGCCGGGCTGGGTCGCCGGCCAGATGATGCGGCTGTTCGCCATGAGCTGCGCCACGGTCGGCATCAGCCTCTACATCATGGCGTACATCCCCAAGCGCCAGCTCGGCCGGTCCGAGCCGCTGCGCACGTTCTGCTCGGCCTTCTCCTGGTCGCTCGGCCCCTTCCTTGGCGTCACGCTCGCGACCGACGCCGGCCGCGGCGTCGCCTTCGCCTTCAGCGCCGCGTGCGCCGCACTGTTCCTGCTCTACCTGTTCCGCCTGCCGCTCGGCGACCCGCTGGCCGGCGGCGCGACGGCCCACGCGGCACCCTGGCGCAACGTGCGCCGGTTCGCCGTCCAGCCCCGGCTCGTGCTCGCCTGGTTCCTCAACTTCGGCCGCGAGGTGTGGTGGGTGATGTTCTTCATCTACGCGCCCATCTACATGGTCCAGGCCGGCGAGACGCCGCAGACCGGCGCCCTGCTCATCAGTTGCGGCACCGCGTTCCTGTTCATCACGCCGGTCATGGGCTGGATCGGGCGCCAGGTGGGCTTGCGCCGGTTCTTCATGGCGCTGTTCGCGATCGCCGCCACGGCGACGTCGGGCGTGGCGGTGCTGTTCGACCAGCCTTGGGTGGGCGCCGGCCTGCTCCTGGTGTCGGCCCTGACCATGGTCTCGCTCGACGCGGTGTGCCACATCCCGTTCCTGCGCGCGGTCAAGGCGCGCGAACGGCCCGAGATGACCATGGTGTTCGGCACCTACCGCGACATGGCGGGCCTGATCCCCACCGCGATCTTCACCGCGCTCCTGAGCTTCCTGCCGCTTCCCTCGGTGTTCGCGGCCACCGGCATCGCCCTGTTCGGTTTCGCCGTGCTGGCGCGCTGGCTGCCGCGCGGCATGTGAGGCTGGCGTGGCACCGACGATCCGCCTATCTAGAGGCCATGACGGACAGCAACGACCTTGACCGGCTCCATGACGTGATCGGCCGCGCGCGTCGCGCCGGAGCCGACGCGGCCGACGCCACGCTGACCGATGCGATCTCCGTCTCCATAGCGCGCCGGCTCGGTTCGCTCGAGGGCGTGGAGCGATCGGAGGGGCGCGACCTGGGCCTGCGCGTGTTCGTCGGCAAGCGGAGCGCCCATGTCTCGTCCACCGATCTCGGCGCGAACGCGCTCGCGGACGTGGTCGAGCGGGCGCTGGCCATGGCGCGCGCCGCGCCCGAGGACCCCTACGCCGGCCTGGCCGAGCCGGAGGACTTGGCGCGCGCCTGGCCCGACCTCGATCTCGACGACCCCGTCGAGCCCACGCCCGAACGCCTGACCGCGCTCGCCACGGCGGCCGAGGACGCCGCGCGCGCGGTCCCCGGCGTCTCCAACTCCGAAGGCGCCGACGCGGGTTGGAGCCGGCACCGCTTCGCCATGGTAGCGAGCAACGGCTTCGCCGGCACCGGCACCGGCACGACCACATCGTTCGGCGTCTCCGTGCTGGCCGGCCCTGCGGACGCCATGGAGCGTGATTACGATCACGTCGCCGTGCGCTTCGCCGCCGATCTGCCCGATCCGGTCGCCCTGGGCCGCGGCGCCGGGGAACGCGCGGTGCGCCGGCTCGGCGCGCGCCCGATGGCGACCGCCAAGGCCCCGATCATCTACGACCCACGCGTTTCGCGCGGCATGCTCTCGCACTTGGCCTCGGCCATCGCGGGCCCGGCGATCGCGCGCGGCACCAGCTTCCTGAAGGACAAGCTCGGCCAGCGGGTGTTCGCCGCCGGCACGCGCATCGTCGACGATCCGCACCGCAAGCGTGGGCTGCGTTCGCGCCCCTTCGATCGCGAAGGCGTGGCGACGACCCGCCGGGCCATCGTCGAGGACGGCGTGCTCTCGACCTGGCTGCTCGATTGCCGCTCGGCACGCCAGTTGGGCCAGCGCACCACGGGGCACGCGCCCGGCGGCGCCGTCGCCAATCTCTACCTGAAGCCGGGTTCGGCCACGCCCGCCGCGCTCATGGCCGACATCGCCGACGGGTTCTACGTCACCGAGCTGATCGGCATGGGGATCAACGGCGTGACTGGCGACTACAGCCGGGGCGCCGTGGGCTTCCGCATCGAGCAGGGACAGCTGACCCACCCGGTCAGCGAGGTCACCATCGCCGGCAATCTGCGCGAGATGTTCCGGCACGCCACGCCGGCCAACGACCTGACGTTCCGCTACGGCGTCGACGCGCCGACGTTGCGCGTCGACGGCATGACGGTGGCGGGACGGTAGAGATCGGCTCAGCGCCGCTGCACCACGTGGAACACGGACCGGCACGGGTGCGTGAAGGCGCGCCGCGCGATGCGCCAGCCGGCGCAGGTCAAGGTCCGTTCCCACCCACGCAGGGAATGGCCGCGGTAGCCGATCTCCCACTGATGGCCGCCGTCGGGCAGAGGGCGGAAGCGGCGCAGGAAGCGCAGCTTCTTGACCTGCAGCGCGTGCTCCGCGTGGTGCCGGTTCGCGTAGAACGACAGGCCGATCTGGAACGCCTCGTAGGGCACCGAGACGACGAGGTGCCGGGCGCCCGAGCCGTGCAGCGTGGCCAGCACGGCCGGTACGCTACCCCACGGCAGGTGTTCCAGCGTCTCGCAGCAGAGGATGGTGTCGAAGCCCTGGACGCGCGCGGGCTCCAGCGTCAAGAGGTCCGCTTCGATATGCGGCGTGGCTGGGCGCGCGAACCGGCGCGGGCCGTGATCCAGCATCGTCACGTCGTAGCCCGCGTGCGCCAGCATCGCGGTGACCAGGCCCAGATAGGGGCCGATCTCGATCACGCGCGTGCCCGGCAGCCCGTTCAGCAGGTCGACCTGCAGCCACTGCTGGCCGATGCGCTTGGCCGTGTAGTACTTCGACCAGCGGCGCCGTTGGTCGCCCGCCTCAGCCATGCGTTGGTCGGCTCCGGACCGCCGTGATACCGTTGCCTCCCGATTGCCGGAGGATTCCACGGACGTGACGCGACGACGCGCAGGCGGACGATCGCTGGTGCAGAGGCTCGTGCGCACCGAGGTCAGGCCGCACGTTGGCCGGCTCACCATCGCCGCGCTCTGCATGGCGATCAGCGCCGGCGCGACTGCCGGCTACGCCTGGCTGATGGAGCCGGTGCTCAACGAGATCTTCGTCGCGCGCAACCGCGATCTTCTGGTGCTGGTCACCGCCCTGGTCGTCGGCCTGTTCGTGGTCAAGGGCATCGCCGGGTTCGCCGAGACGGTGCTGCTCAACCACGTGGGCCAGCGCATCGTCGCCGATCTCCAGGCCAGGCTCTACGCTCATCTCGTGCGCCTCGACCTCCCGTTCTTCCACGCGACCCCCAGCGGCGAACTGGTCGCCCGCTTCACCAACGACGCAAACTTCGTGCGCGCGGCCGTTTCAACCGCCCTGACCGGCCTGGTCAAGGACACCCTCACGGTCATCGCTCTCGTCGCGCTCATGTTCTACCAGGACTGGCTGCTAGCATCGGTCAGCTTCTTCGCGTTCCCGCTTGCCCTCGCCCCGATCGTGCGCATCGGCCGACGCACGCGGCGCGCCTCCAGCCGGGCGTACGACACGGTCGGGCGGTTCAGCGCGTTCCTGGCCGAGACGATCCAAGGCATACGCACGATCAGGGCCTACGGCATGGAGACGCGCGAATCCGCGCGGGCCGCCGCCCTCTCCGACGAACTCTTCCAGCGCATCACCAAGGCGCTCCGGGTGAAGGCGATCGCCAGTCCGATCATGGAAACCCTCGGCGGTCTCGCGATCGCGGTCGTCGTGCTCTACGGCGGCTGGCAGGTGATCGGCGGCGCAACCACGCCGGGGGCGTTCTTCTCGTTCATCACGGCGCTGCTGCTCGCTTACCAGCCGCTCAAGTCGATCGCCAACCTGAACGCCCACCTGCAGGAAGGCCTGGCGGCGGCGGAACGGCTGTTCGCGCTGCTGGACCGCGCGCCCGCGATCGCCGAGCGCGCGGACGCCCGGCCCTTGCGCGTGGCGCGCGGCGTCGTTCGCTTCGAGGACGTGCGGTTCGCCTATGGCGACCGCCCAGCGCTCAAGGGCGTGACGTTCGAGGTGCCGGCCGGGCGTACCGTCGCCCTGGTGGGCCCTTCGGGTGCCGGCAAGTCGACGGTGCTCAACCTGATCCCGCGATTCTACGACGCGGACCGGGGCGCGGTGACCATTGATGGCCAGGACGTGCGCGGCATGACGCTCGCCTCGTTGCGCGGCGCCATCGCGCTGGTCAGCCAGGAGGCGAGCCTGTTCAACGACACGGTGCGCGCCAACATCCTCTATGGCCGGCCGGGGGCGGGCGAGAGCGAAGTCGAAGCCGCCGTGCGCGCCGCCGCCGCGCATGATTTCATCATGGCGCTGCCCGCCGGCTACGACACCGTGGTGGGCGAACAAGGTGCCGCGCTGTCGGGCGGCCAGCGCCAGCGCATCGCCATCGCGCGCGCCATGCTGCGCGACGCGCCGATCCTGCTGTTGGACGAGGCGACCAGCGCGCTCGATTCGGAATCCGAACAGGCGGTACGCGCCGCCCTCGATCGACTGCGTACCGGCCGTACGACCATCGTCATCGCGCATCGGCTGGCCACTGTGTTGGGCGCCGACGCCATCCTGGTCATGGACGGCGGCCGCATCGTCGAGCGCGGCACCCACGCCGAGCTGATCGCGCGCGGCGGCGTCTACGCCCGGCTGTATGCGCGCGATCTGCGCGACATCGAGGACGATGGACGTGCCATCGCGCGCGCGGGGGCATGACGCCGTTCAAGCGCACGCTGCGCTCGGGGCCGGCGCAGGCGCTGCTCCGGCGGCTGATCGCCGGCTACATCCGGCTCGTGCGCGCCACCGGCCGCTGGGAGACCGTCAACCAGGCGACCCTGGCGTGGTTCCGCGACGTGGACGAGCCGGCGATCGGTGCGTTCTGGCACGGCCGCATGCTGATGATGCCGCTGCTGTGGCCGCGCGGCCGGCCGATCGGCATGCTGATCTCGGACCACGCAGACGGCCGGCTGATCGCACGCGCCATCGGCCGTTTCGGGCATCACGCCATCGTCGGCTCGACCACGCGCGGCGGCACGGCGGCCTTCCGCGCGCTTCTGCGCACGCTGGCGGGCGGCGTCACCGTCGCGGTCACGCCCGACGGGCCGCGCGGGCCGCGCATGCGCGTCGCCGGCGCCGTCGTCGATCTGGCGCGCTTGTCGGGCCGCGCGATCGTGCCGGTGTCGTACGCCTGCTCGCGCCGCCTGGTCATGCGGAGCTGGGACCGCTTCGTGGTGCCTCTGCCCTTCGGCCGCGGCGTGTGGATTGTGGGCGAGCCGGTGCGCGTGCCGCGCGACGCCGACCCGGCAGCGGTCGAGGCGGCGCGCCGCACGGTCGAGGACCGGTTGAACGCGATCACCGCCGAGGCCGACCGCCGGCTGGGAGCGCCGACCATTGAGCCGGCACCCCCGCCCGCCCGCGCCGGCGCGTGATCGGGCTTTCGCTCTACCGCGCCGGCGCGCATCTCGCCGCGCCCCTCGCGCCGGTCCTGCTGCGCCGCCGCCAGCGCCAGGGCAAGGAGGACCCGGCGCGCGTGGCCGAGCGCCTGGGCCAAGCCGGAAGCGCCCGCCCAACTGGGCCGCTGATCTGGGTCCACGCCGCCAGCGTCGGCGAATCGCTTTCGGTCCTGCCGCTGATCGAACGCTGCCGCGCGCGCCGGCCGGCGTGCACGGTGCTCGTCACCAGCGGCACGGTGACCTCGGCCCGGCTGCTGGCGGAACTGTTGCCCCAGGGCGCGCTGCACCAGTTCGCGCCGCTCGACCTGCCGGGCGCGGTCGTGCGCTTCCTCGAACACTGGCGGCCCGGTCTCGCGTTGTGGGTCGAATCCGAGCTGTGGCCCATCACGCTCACGGCCCTGCGCGCCCGTGGGGTTCCCGCCGTGGTGGTCAACGCACGGCTGTCGCAGCGCTCGTTCCACCGCTGGTCGTGGGCGCCAGGCACCGCGCGCGCGGTGCTGGGCGCGTTCTGGGCCGTGCTCGCGCAAAGCCGCGCGGATGCTCAGCGGTTCCAGCGCCTCGGCGCGCCGGCGGTCCAGGCGGTGGGCAACCTGAAGGCCGCGGCGCCGCCGCTGCCCTGCGACGAACGCGCGCTCGCCGATCTGGAACGGGCGACGGCCGGGCGCGCAGTGTGGGTCGCGGCCAGCACCCACGAGGGCGAGGAGGCGATGATCGCGAACGCGCATGTCCGCGCATCGCCCCACATCCCGGGACTCCTGACCATCGTGGTGCCGCGCCACCCGGAGCGCGGCGCGGCCGTCGCGCGACTCGTCGCCGACCACGGCCTAGCGACGCGGCGGCGCGGCGCGGGCGAGGGGCCGGACGGCGCGGTCTACGTGGCCGATACGCTGGGCGAGCTCGGTCTGTTCTACCGCTTGGCGCGCGTCGCCTTAGTCGGTGGCTCGCTGATCCGCCACGGCGGGCACAACCCGCTGGAACCCGCGCGGCTCGGTCGGCCGGTGCTGTTCGGCCCGCACATGGACAACTTCGCCGAACTCGCGCGCGGCTTGACGGAGGCGGGCGGCGGCGCCCGCGTGAACGACGCCGAGGACCTAGCCGGCGCGCTGGTGCACTTGCTGCTCGATCCCGTGTTCGCGGCGCGCTGGGGTGGCGCGGCGGAATTGACCGCCCACGCCGGGGCCGGCGCGCTGGATGCCGCGATGGCGGTGATCGAGCCGCTCATCGACGCCATGACCGACGATGCGCGCCCCTGACTTCTGGCGTCACGACGGCGCGGCCGTGCGGCTGCTGGCGCCGGCCGCCGCGCTCTACGCCGGCGCCGGCCGGCTGCGCTGGGCGCTGACCCGGCCGTGGCGCGCGCCGGTGCCGGTGGTGTGCGTCGGCAACGTGGTGGCGGGTGGCGCGGGCAAGACGCCCGTGGCGCTCGCGCTGGCCCGGCGCCTGGCCGCGCGGGGGCGCGCCGTGCACGTGCTGGGGCGCGGCTACGGCGGGTGCCAGCGCGGACCCCTGCGCGTCGACCCGGGCCGCCACGACGCCCGCGCCGTCGGCGACGAGGCGCTCCTGCTGGCGCGCGCAGCACCCGCCTGGATCGCGCGCGACCGCCGCGCGGGCGTCGCGGCCGCGGCGGCCGCGGGCGCCGCGCTCGTGATCCTCGACGACGGGTTCCAGGACCCGGCGGTCGTCAAGGACCTCAGTCTCCTGGTGATCGACGGCGGCTACCGCTTTGGCAACGGCCGCGTCATCCCCGCCGGGCCGCTGCGCGAACCGGTGGCGCGGGCGCTCGCGCGCGCCGATGCGCTCGTCGTGATCGACGGCGATGGCACGCCGGCCGGCTTCGCCGGCGCCGTGCTGCGCGCGTCGATCGAACCGGCGGCCGACCTGGATGACCTGGCAGGCGCCCCGGTGTTCGCCTTCGCCGGGATCGGTCGGCCCGAGAAGTTCTTCGCCATGCTGCGCCGGCTCGGCGTGACCCTGGACGCGACCCGCGCGTTCCCGGACCATCACGTCTACACGGTCGACCAGATCATGACCCTGGTCGAGGACGCGGCGCGGCTGGGCGCCCGACCCGTGACCACCGAGAAGGACTGGGTGCGCCTGCCCGAGGACGCGCGCGTCATGGTGACGCCTGTCCCCGTCACGCTTCGCTGGCACGACGAAGCGGCGCTCGATCACCTGCTCGCCCGGCCCAGCCCATGAAGAGCACGCGCTATGGCCTCGAGGCCGCGCTCGTCGCGGCCGGCTTCGCGCTGCTCAGCGTGCTGCCGTGCCGGACCGCCAGCGCGCTCGGTGGCGCCATCGCGCGGCTCTTTGGGCCGCGGCTGCCGGTCAGCCGCGTGGCGCGGCGCAACCTGCGCCGCGCCCTGCCCGACCTGGACGAGGCGGGCCGAGCGACCACCGTTCGCGCCATGTGGGACAACCTGGGCCGCACGGTCGCCGAGTACCCGTTCCTCAGCGCCATCGACACGCGCGCGGCCGATGGCCCGGTGGTCATCGACGGACTGCAGCACCTGGAGGCCGCCCGCGCTGCCGGCACGGCGCTCGTCTTCGTCTCGGCGCACTACGGCAACTGGGAGATCCTGCCGCTCGCCGCCGGCCAGCTCGGCCTGCCACTGCACCTGGTCTACCGCCAGGCCAACAACCCGCTGATCGAACGCCTGATCCAACGCCGGCGCGCGGCGGTGCGCGGCGCCTACCACCCCAAGGGCGCGGCCGCCGCGCGCGAACTCATCCGGGCGGTGCGGGCGGGCGAAGCCATCGCGCTCCTGGCCGACCAGAAGATGAACGACGGCGTCGCGGTGCCGTTCTTCGGTCGCCCGGCCATGACCGCTCCGGCCGTGGCCGAGCTGGCGCTGCGTTACGGCCTGCCCGTGATCCCCGCGCGCGTCGACCGCGAGCCGCAAGGGCGCTTCCGCGTGACCATCGAAGCACCGCTCGCCGGCCACGACACGGTCATCGGTCTGCTGGGCGCCATCAACGCCCGCTTCGAGGCGTGGATCCGCGCCCGCCCCGGCCACTGGCTGTGGCTCCACCGTCGCTGGCCGGATTAGAGCAGCGTGCCCTGGGGCTTGGGCACACCGGGGGGTCGCGCGGCGCGCGCGCCGTCCACGGTCGCGGCGCGCTCGCCGTCGTGGAAGGTCAGGGTCAAGGCCGTGCCGGGCGGCGCGGCGGCGGCGCTGATCACTGGCTGCCCGGCGCGGTCGCGCGCCAGCACGAAGCCGCGCGCCAGCACCTGCTGGTAGCTGAGCCCGTCCAGGAGCCGCGCCTGGACCGCGACGCGCTCGCCCGCGCGCTCCAGGCGGCGCCCCAGCGCGTCCGCCATGCGGGCGCCCAGCCGGCCGATCTCGTCCTGGCGGCGGCCGAGTTCGCGGGCGAAGTCGCGCGGCCGCAGCGCGCCGGCGGCCTCGGCCAGGCGCGCGCGCTTGGCCTCGACCACCTCGCGCGGGTGGCGCAGGTGCCCCGCGACGATGGCCAGGCGGCGGCCGCGCTCGCCAAGCCAGAGCGCGACCACGCGGCGCAGGCCGGAGAGCGCGTGATCCAGGCGCTGGGCGCGTTCCTCGACCAGGCGCTGCGGTTCGGGCAGGCGCTGGCCCAGCCCCGTGACCTCGGTACGCCGACGGTCGAGCCCGCGACCCAGCGCCAGCACCAAGCGCCGACCTAGGTCGAGCGTGCGTCCCACCAGTTCGGCGCGCACGGGCACCGCCATCTCGGCCGCGGCCGTGGGCGTCGGTGCGCGCACATCTGCCGCGAAGTCGATCAGGGTCGTGTCAGTCTCGTGACCGATGGCCGAGATCAGCGGGATGGCCGAGGCGGCGGCCGCGCGCACCACGACCTCCTCGTTGAAGGCCCATAGGTCTTCGATCGAGCCGCCGCCGCGCGCCACGATGATGACATCGGGGCGCGACACGGGCCCGCCGGGCGCCAGGGCGTTGAAGCCGTCGATGGCGCGCGCCACCTGCAGAGCCGCGCCCTCGCCCTGCACCAGCACCGGCCAGACCAGGACCCGGCGCGGGAAGCGGTCGGCCAGCCGGTGCAGGATGTCGCGGATCACCGCCCCGGTCGGCGAGGTGACGACGCCGATCACCTCGGGCAGGAAGGGCAGCGGTTTGCGGCGCGTTGGGTCGAACAGGCCCTCGGCGTCCAGCTTCTTCCGCCGGTCCTCGAGCAGCGCGAGCCAGGCGCCGATGCCGGCCGCCTCCATCGCCTCGACGATGATCTGGTACTTCGACCGCTCGCCGTAGGTGGTGATGCGCCCGGTGGCGACCACCTCGAGCCCGTCCTCGGGCCGGATCGCCAGGCGCTGGGCGACGTTGCGGAAGCACGCGGCGTCCAGCACCGCCTTGCCCTCGGTGTCCTTGAGCGCGAAGTAGAGGTGGCCCGAGGTGTGGCGCTTGAAACCCGAGATCTCGCCGCGCACGCGCACGCGGCCGAAGCGGTCCTCGACCGTGCGCTTCAGCACGTTCGACAGTTCGCCGACCGTGTACTCGGGGACGTTCGCGAATGCTTCGGCCATCGTTCGCCCGAAGGCTATGATACGAACGGCGGGACCGAAAGGGGGATCGGATGCGGGTATTGGTGGTCGGCGGCGGCGGACGCGAACACGCGCTGTGCTGGGCGATCGCGGCGTCGCCGCTGTGCGACGCGCTTTACTGCGCGCCAGGCAACGCAGGCATCGCCGACGTGGCCACCTGCGCCGCTGTCGGCGCCGAGGACATCGACGGTCTCGTCGCGCTGGCCCACGACCAGGCCATCGACTTCGTCGTGGTCGGCCCCGAGGCGCCGCTGGTCGCGGGCCTGGTCGATCGGCTCGAGGCCGCCGGCATACGCGCGTTGGGGCCCAACGCCGCCGCGGCGCGGCTGGAAGGCTCCAAGGCGTTCATGAAGGACCTGTGCGCGCGCCACGGCATTCCGACCGCGGCCTACGCGACCTTCGACGATCCGGGCCTGGCCAAGGCCTGGGTCGAGGAACGCGGCCGAGCCTTCGTGGTCAAGGCCGACGGGCTCGCCGCCGGCAAGGGCGTGGTGGTGGCTGCCTCGGTCGAGGAGACCCGGGCGGCGATCGACGAGCTGCGCCAGGGGCTGGGCGGGGCCGCCGCGCGCGTCGTGCTCGAGGAACGGCTGATCGGCCAGGAAGCGAGCTTCCACTGCCTGGTCGACAGCGTCCACGTGCTGCCGCTCGCCACCGCCCAGGACCACAAGGCCGCCGGCGACGGCGACACCGGCCCTAACACCGGCGGCATGGGCGCCTATTCGCCGGCGCCCGTCATGGATGCCGCCATGACCCGCGACGTGCTGGACCGCATCGTGCGCCCGACCGTCGCCGCCATGGCGGCCGAGGGCGCGCCCTTCCGCGGCGTCCTGTTCGCCGGGCTGATGATCACGGCCGAGGGGCCGAAATTGCTAGAATACAACACCCGCTTCGGCGACCCGGAATGCCAGGTGCTGCTGACGCGGCTGAAGTCCGACCTGCTGCCGGCGCTGCTCGCCACGCGCGACGGCGAGCTCGGGCACCTGGACCTGCGCTGGCACGACGCGGCGGCCGTATGCGTGGTCATGGCGACGCGCGGCTACCCCGGCGCCTACCCGAAGGGCGAGCCGATCGGCGGGCTCGATGCCGCCGGCGCGGTCGAGGGCGTCACCGTCTTCCACGCCGGCACGGCGTGGAAGGACGGCGCCATCGTCGCCAACGGCGGACGCGTCCTGGGCATCACCGCGCTGGCGCCGACCATCGCGGATACGCGCGAGCGCGCCTACCAGGCGGTCGACCGCGTCCAATGGCCCGGCGGCTTCTGTCGCCGCGACATCGGCTGGCGCGCGGTGGGACGCGGCTGACAGAGCGGCCCCGACCGGCTAGGCTCGGCCAACCCCCAGCGACAGGAGATCGCCATGACGGACGCATGCACGGTCAAGTTCGAGGGCTTCGGCCCCCAGGGCACGATGGATGCCTGGAACTCGATCAAGAAGGAAAGCCTGGCCGCCGGGAGCCCGGTGCCCGCGGACCGCGGCCACACCTACCTGGAGGTCAAGGAACTCGGCCTGTCGGCCGGCGTGTGGGATTGCACGCCGTTCACCTCGAAGGAAGGGCCCTACACGGTCAATGAGCTGATGCACGTGCTCGAGGGGACAATCACCATCGTCGAGAAGGGCGGCCGCGAGACCACGATCAAGGCCGGCGAGACCTTCATTATCCCCAAGGGGCTGGTGTGCGCGTGGAAGCAGCCCACCTACGTGCGCAAGTTCTTCGTCATTTTCGACGACGCCTCGGGCGCCAAGGCGAAGGACCCGTCGACGCTGCACGTCATCAAGGTCGACACCAAGGCGCCGCTCGGCCCCATGGAGATCGCCGACACCTCGATGTTCTTCGGCCCCGTGCCGACCCAGACGGTCAAGAGCTGGTTCGAGGACGCCAGCGGACAGCTGACCGTGGGCGTGTGGGCGACCACGCCGTTCACCCGCAAGGTGGCGCCATTCGGACGCTACGAGCTGATGCACATCCTGGAAGGCGAGGTGACAATCAGCGACGGCAAGGGCGGCGATCAGACGTTCAAGGCAGGCGACACGTTCCTGGTGCCCGAGGGCGCGCCGTGCGCCTGGTCGAACAAGGTGCCGGTCAAGAAGATCTACACGATCTTCAAGGCGCGCGCGGCGGCGGCCAACGTCGCGGCGGCCGAATAGCGCCAACCCCGGGGGCGGGCACCGGCCCCCCCCCGACGGGCCCGGAGTGCGGGCCGTGGCCATGCTTGACCGGTTCGTATGTATATAGTATACAGTATGTCCCACCTCTCAGAGAGAGGATCGCTCATGTCCGCACGACCCCGCACGTCGTTGCTAGGCGCCGGCGCCAGCCGGCGCGAACTCAACCGGGCGCTCGCCGCCGCCGGCCTCGCCATGGTCACCGTGCCGCTGGTCTCGCGCCCCGCGGCGGCCGAAGGGCTGGCCACCCACTTCACCTGGGCCGGCTACGACGATCCGGCGTTCATGGCCTCGTACCAGGCCAAGCACGGCAGCGTGCCCGATTACGCGATCTTCGGCGAGGAGGAGGAGGCGCTACAGAAGCTGCGCGCCGGCTTCACCCCCGACACCGCCGCGCCGTGCTCCTACAGCGTGCCGCGCTGGCGCGACGCCGGCGTGCTCGAGCCGATCGACACGGGCCGGCTGAAGAACTGGCCGGACTTGGTGCCCACGCTCAAGAACATCCCCGGCATGAACACCGCGAACGACGTGTGGTTCGTGCCCATCGACTGGGGCAACTCGACGGTGCTCTACCGCGCCGACATGGTCGACCCGGCGTACCAGACGGACCACACGTGGAAGATCCTGTGGGACGAACGCTACGCCGGCCGGCTCGGCATGTTCGATTCGATCGACGGCGCGGTGCCTGTGGCCGGCCTGGTCGCCGGCTACCGCGACGCGGCCTACGCCATGGACGACGAGCAGCTCGCGGTCGCGCGCGACCTGCTGGCCCAGCAGCGGCCATTGCTCCGCTTCTACTGGACCGACGTCTCGCTGGTCGACCAGGGCCTCGCCTCGGGCGAGCTGGTCGCCACCTACGGCTGGAACGCCTCGCTCAAGCGCATGCGCGAACAAGGGCTCGACGTGCGCATGATGACGCCCAAGGAAGGCATCCTGACCTGGGTGTGCGGCATGGTGAAGATCGCCAACGGCGCGGGCGACCGCGACGCCGCTTACGACATCATCGATTCGTTCGCCTCGCCGGAATCGGGCGCCTACGAGATGACGAACTGGGGCTACGGCCACTCGAACCTGAAGGCCTACGAGATGGTCGAGCCGGAGGTCTACGAAAGCGTCGGCATCTCGCGCGACGTGGATGGGTTCCTCTCGTCGGGCGTGTTCATCGCCGCGATGGAGCCGCAGACGCGCGAGAAGTACATCGCCATGTTCGAGGAAGTGAAGGCCGGGTACTAGGACGGCCACGAGCACTGCGATCGTGAGGGGCGAGTCGCCGACCCGCCCCTTGCCTTTTCCAGCGTCCGGTTCAACGCCGTTCGAGGAAGAAGCGGCGCAGCAGGTCGCGCGCCCGGGTGGCGTCGATGCCGTCCAGGATCTCGGGGCGATGGTGGCACGTGGGCTGGGCGAAGACGCGCGCGCCGTGGCGCACGCCGCCCATCTTGGGGTCGTCGGCGCCGTAGACCAGGCGCCGCACGCGGGCAAAACCGATGGCAGCCGCGCACATGGCGCAAGGTTCCAGCGTCACGTAGAGATCGCAATCGGGCAGGCGCGGTTGCCCACACACCGCGCACGCCGCGCGCAGCGCCAGCATCTCGGCGTGAGCCGTGGGATCGGCCAGTTCGACCGTGCGGTTGCCGGCGCGCGCCAGGATCGCGCCGCTGGCGCCATCGACCACGACGCAGCCCACCGGCACCTCGCCGCGCGCGAACGCCGCCTCGGCCTCCTCAAACGCCGCCGCCATGGGACCCACCATGGCGCGACCGTGCGGCGGCGCGACGGCGCCGGTCAAGCGGCGAAGGGTTGCGCGCCGCCCGGCCTTGCGCCAAAGATCGCCGCGCCAACCCAGGACAGCAACCCATGACCCGCCCGGCCGTCATCACCGTCGCCATCACCGGCTCGGTGCCCACCAAGGCGCAGAACCCGGCGGTGCCGGTGGTCCCCGCCGAGCAGATCGAATCGACCCACGCCGCTTACGAGGCCGGTGCCGCGCTGGTGCACATCCACGTGCGCGACAAGGACCAGAAGCCGTCGTCCGACCCGGTCCTGTTCGCCGAGGTGCAGGCCGGCGTGCGCAAGCACTGCCCAGGCATGATCGTGCAGTTCTCGACCGGCGGGCGCGGGCGCGACGCGGCGGCGCGCGGCAGCGCGCTCTCGCTCAAGCCCGACATGGCCTCGTTGGCCACCGGCTCGGTCAACTTCCCGACCATGATCTACGAGAACCACCCGGCCCTGATCGACGAGCTGGCCGGCACGATGATCGCCAACGGCATCAAGCCCGAGGTTGAGGTGTTCGACCTGGCCATGCTGTACAACGCGCGTGCCCTGGCCGACCGCGGCCTCCTGCAGACGCCGGCCCACGTGCAATTCGTCATGGGCATCTGTGGCGCGCTGCCGGCGCGGCGCCGGGTGCTCGAGTTCCTGGTGGCCGAGCTGCGCGACGTGCTGCCCGGCGCCACCTGGACCGCCGCCGGCATCGGCCGGCACCAGGCCGAGGTCGCCGGCTGGGCGCTCGAACTCGGCGGCCACGTGCGCACCGGGCTCGAGGATAACGTGCGCTTCGACGCGACGCGCTTGGCCGCCAGCAACGCCGAGCTGGTCTCGCTGGCGGCCGAACTCGCCGCGCGCCACGATGCGCGGCCCGCCAACTGCGCCGAGGCGCGCGCCATCCTCGGGCTCAAGGCCGCCTGACATGCCGCGCCCGCTGATCGGCCTGACCCTCGATTCCGAGGAACCGGGCGGCTATTCCAGATTCCCGTGGTACGCGCTGCGCCGCAACTACTTCGCCGCGGTGGCGGCGGCCGGCGGCCTGCCGGTGGCGCTGCCCCACGACCCCGACTTGGCCGAGGCGTACCTGGCGCGCCTCGACGGCCTTGTCGTCACCGGCGGCGCCTTCGACGTGGACCCGGCCCTGTTCGGCGCAGGCGAGCGCCACACCACGGTCACCACCAAGGACGGGCGCACGGCGTTCGAGCTGGCCGCGACGAAGGGCGCGCTGTCGCTCGACCTGCCGTTGCTCGGCATCTGCGGCGGCCAGCAACTGCTGGCGGTGGCGCTGGGCGGCACGCTGATCCAGAACATCCCCGACGCGGTGCCGGACGCGCTCGCCCACGAACAACCCAACCCGCGCGACCAGCCCGGCCACTCGGTCGCCATCGCGCCGGGCACGCTGTTGCGCCGCGTGGTCGGCGTGGGCGAACTGGCGGTCAACTCGGCGCACCATCAGGCGGTGGCCACCGTGCCGGCCGGCGTCCTGGTCAACGCCACGGCACCCGACGGCGTGATCGAAGGGATTGAGACGCCGTCCGCGACCTGGTGCATCGGCGTGCAATGGCACCCGGAGTTCGAACTCAGCGCCGGGGATCGCGCCCTGTTCACGGCGTTCGTCAGGGCCGCCGGTGGCGGCTGAAGCGCCGTGCGGCCAGCGCATCGCCAAGCTGCTGGCGCGCGCTGGGCTGGGCTCGCGGCGCGCTGTAGAACGCTGGATCGCCGAGGGCCGCGTCGCGGTGAAGGGGCGCGTGCTGGATACTCCCGCCGTGTTGCTCGACGACCTGGACGGCGTCACGGTCGACGGCCGGCCGGTGGAGGGCGCCGCGCCGACCCGGCTCTGGCGCTATCACAAGCCGCGCGGGCTCCTGGTCTCGCACCGCGACGACCGCGGCCGGCCCACCGTGTTCGACGCCCTGCCCGAGGATCTGCCGCGCGTCGTCTCGGTCGGCCGCCTCGATCTCAACTCCGAGGGCCTGCTGCTGCTGACCAACGACGGCGCGCTGGCGCGCTGGCTCGAACTGCCCTCGACCGGCTGGGTGCGGCGCTACCGCGTGCGCGTCTTCGGCGCGCCCGATCCGGCGCGGCTGGCGGCGCTGGCCCAGGGCATCACCATCGCCGGCATCGCCTACGGTGGAATCGAGGCCAAGGTCGACCGGCGGCAGGGCGACAACGCCTGGCTGACCGTGTCCTTACGCGAGGGCAAGAACCGCGAGGTGCGCCGCGTGCTCGAGCATCTGGGGCACCGGGTCAGCCGGCTGATCCGCGTGTCCTACGGTCCGTTCCAGCTAGGCGAGCTGGCGCCCGGCTCGGCGCGCGCCGTGCCGCCCCGCGTGCTGCGCGACCAGCTTGGGACGAGCGCTGGCGCGGAGGCCGCGGGTGCGCGTCGTCGGCGGCCGGCATAGGGGGCGGCGGCTGGTGACGCCGCCCGGCCTCGCGGTGCGCCCGACCGCGGACCGCGTGCGCGAGGCGCTGTTCAACATCCTGGCGCACGGCGGTCACGTGCCCGGCGGGCTCGTGGGCGCGCGGGTGCTCGACTTGTTCGCCGGCACCGGCGCGCTCGGGCTCGAGGCGCTGAGCCGGCGCGCCGGCCACGTGGTGTTCATCGAGCACGACCGCGCCGCGCTGCGCGCGCTCGAACGCAACATCCAGACGCTGCGCGCCGGAACCGAGGTTACGGTGCTGGCGCGCGACGCGACGCTACCGGGGGGGCGCGTCGGCCCGCCGGCGGCGCTGGCCTTCCTCGACCCACCCTACCGCCAGGGCCTCGTCGCGCCCGCCCTCGCGGCGCTGGCCGCCGGCGCTTGGCTGGCGCCGGGCGCGCTCGCCGTGGTTGAGGTCGGCGCGCGCGAGGACGTGGCGCCGCCCGCCGGCTACACCGTGCTCGATCGGCGGCGTTACGGCGCCACGGCGCTCGTCTTCCTGCGTCGTGACGCCGACGCGCCCCAGTCCGCCAGCGAGGATCCGTCATGACGCCCGACCTGCCCGTTGCCGAACGCTGGTTCTCGTTCCGCCGCGTCGACGACGCGATCACGCTGATCTGGGAACCCCACACCGTCTCGCTCGTGCGCTGCAACATCTGGCACGTGCGCGGACGCGACCGCGATCTGATGATCGACACCGGCATGGGCATCGCCGGCCTGCGCCAGGCCGCTGCGCACCTGCTGGAGAAGCCGGTGACGGCCGTCGCCACCCACACCCACCTAGATCACATCGGTTCGCTGCACGAGTTCGACGAGCCGATCACCGCTGGCTCAAGCCGATCGAGACCGACGGCTACCGGATCCCGGCGCTGTTCGTCACCGCGCTGCCGCACGCCGGCTACGACCCGGCCGGCTGCGGCGTGCCGGGCGCCGCGCCGACCCGTGTCGTCGAAGACGGCGACGTTGTCGAGACCGGCGACCGCCGGTTCCAAGTGCTGCACCTGCCCGGCCACTCGCCCGGCTCGATCGGCCTGTGGGAGGCGGCCACCAGCACGCTCTTCTCGGGCGACGCGCTCTACGACGGGCCGCTGATCGACACCGTGGAGGGCTGCGACATCGCCGCCTACGTGCGCACCATGGAGCGCCAGCGCGACCTGCCGGGGCGCGTCGTGCACGCCGGTCACGACCCCAGCTTCGGGCGCGCGCGGTTCATCGGCTATTGGAACGAAGCGCATCCCGATTGACGGCCCAGCTTCGGGCGCGCGCGGTTCATCGACCTGATCGACGGCTATCTCGACCGACGGCGGCCTCGTGGCGCCTGAACGGACCCCCGGCGCCCGCGCGGTCTCCCTCCTGGTGACCTGCGCGCTGTTCATGGAGACGCTGGACGCCTCGATCATCACCACGGCGCTGCCGGCGATCACCGCCTCGCTTGGCGAGGACCCGCTGGCGCTCAGCCTGGCCGTCACCTCCTACCTGCTGAGCCTGGCATTGTTCATCCCTGTCTCCGGCTGGGTGGCCGATCGGTTCGGCGGCCGCGCGGTGTTCCGCGCCGCGATCCTGGTGTTCACGGTCGGCTCGGTAGCGTGCGGATTGGCTGATTCCCTAGAAGCGCTCGTAGCCGCGCGGATCGTCCAAGGGATGGGCGGCGCCATGATGGTACCGGTCGGCCGACTGATTCTGCTATGCACGGTGCCCAAGGCCGGGTTGCTGCGCGCCATGGCGTTCATGACCCTGCCGGCGCTGGTTGGGCCGGTGATCGGTCCGCCGCTCGGCGGCATGATGGCGACCTACGCTTCATGGCGCTGGATCTTCTTCGTCAACGTGCCGATCGGCGTGATCGGCTTCGTCCTGGTCTCGTGGCTGATCCGCGAACGCTACGGCGCCGAGGCGCGGCCCATGGACTGGACCGGGTTCACGCTGGTCGGCACCGGGCTGGCCGGCGCCATGCTGGGGCTCGAATCGCTGGGGCGCGGCATCCTGCCCGGCGCACTGACCGCGGCCCTGCTTGGCGGCGGTATCATTGAGCTCGGCCTCTACGTGGCCCACGCGCAGCGCCACGCGCACCCGGTGATCGACCTGACGCTCATGCGCATCCCGACGTTCCGCGCCGCCATGCTGGGCGGCCTGTGTTTCCGCGTCAGTATCGGCGCAATCCCGTTCCTGTTGCCCATGATGCTGCAGCTCGGCCTCGTCCTGACGCCGTTCGCCTCGGGCCTGATCACCTTCGCCGGCGCGGCCGGCGCGCTGACCATGAAGATGCTGGCCGCGCCCATCCTGCGCCGCTTCGGCTTCCGCCGGGTGCCGCTGGTCAACACCGTGGTCAGCGGCGCCCTGCTGATGGGTTACACCCTGTTCGAGCCGACGACGGCCCATGGGCTGATCATCGTGGTGCTGCTGATCGGCGGCTTCTTCCGCTCGCTGCAGTTCACCGCGCTGAACACGCTCTGCAAAGCCGACACGCCGCCCGAACAGATGAGCCGGGCGACCGGCCTGGTCGGTGTCGCCCAGCAGGTGACCCAGAGCCTGGGCGTCGGGCTGGCCGCGATCGCGCTGCACCTGACCCTGGCCCAGGGCGACCGTTCCGTGCTCGCGGCCGACGATTTCGACCCGGCCTACATCGGAATCGGCGCGCTTTCCTTTAAATCTCCCCACTATTTCTAACGTCTGGCGCGCGATGCCGGCGCCGAGGCGAGCGGGCACCGCGGGTCTGCTGGCTGAGTTTCCCCACATTAAACTCCGTTGCATGGGGTTGATTCCCTGCGCGGGCGTTGCTACCTTCTCCGCACACGTCGTCCCCGTCGGGAGAAGCGGTCATGTGCGGCATCGCCGGCATCATGTTCAAGAAGCACGGTTCCGACGCCGAGGTCGGCAAGGCGTTGATTGAGATGCTCAATGGCTGCCAGCACCGCGGCCCCGATTCCACCGGCTTCGCGCTCTACTACGAACCGCAGGAAGGCCATTACCGCCTGCGCTTCTTCATCGGCGAGGGCGACGAGGCGGCGCGCACCGTCGCGCGCATCAAGGACAAGCTGCAGGCGCACCAGTCGCGCATCGTCGAGGAGACGACCATCGGCGTCACCTACGCCTGCGTCGTGCAGTTCCGCGGCGATCTACAGTCATTCGCCTACGACATGGAGCACGCGGCCAAGGTCTTCTCGCTGGGCGAATCACTCGACATCGTCAAGGACATCGGCGGTGCGCGCGACGTCGACAACACTTACGCGGTCGAGAAGTTCCACGGCAGCCATGGCATTGGCCATGTGCGGCTGGCCACCGAATCCGACGTCTCGCCCGACGCCTCGCACCCGTTCTGGGCCACCGGCTTCGCCGACGTGGCGATCGTGCACAACGGCCAGATCACCAACTACTGGAAGATGCGCCGCCGGCTGGAGAAGCGCGGGTTCACCTTCAACACCGACAACGACAGCGAGCTGATCGCCGTCTACCTGGCCGACAAGCTGAGCCAGGGCTGGAAGCTCGAGCAGGCGCTGGAACGCTCGATCGAGGATCTCGACGGCACGTTCTCGTTCCTGGTCTCGACCAAGGACGAGATCGGCTACGCCAAGGACCGCCTGGCGGCCAAACCCATGGTGATGTTCGAGAGCGACGACATCATCGCCATCGCCTCCGAGGAAGTGTCGCTCAACCGGCTGTTCCCCGGCCGTCCGCTCAACACCTTCGAACCGCCCCCGGGCACCTACCGCACATGGCATCGATCGACCTAGCGTCCCTTTCGGTCCGCGACGCGAACGAGCGGATCCGCGAGCTGGGCGCGGCGGGTGAGGACATCGAGGTCCTCAACCCGGACGCCCGCCATCACATCGGCGTCGGGCTCGTGCATCCAGTCACGGTGCGCGTGCGCGGCTCGGCCGGCTATTTCTGTGCCGGGCTGACCGACGGGCCGCGCTTTGTCGTCGACAACAACGTCGGCTGGGGCCTGGCCGACAACATGCTCAAGGGCTCGGTGGTGGTGAACGGCAACGCCTCGGCGATCACCGGCGTCGCCATCCGCGGCGCCGAGGTGGTGGTCAAGGGCAACGTCGGCAGCCGCGCCGGCCAGGTCATGAAGGCGGGCACGCTGCTGTGCGGCGGCAACGCCAACTTCATGGCCGGCTACATGATGTACGGCGGACGCATCGTCATCCTGGGCGATTCCGGCGACAAGGTCGGCCAGGACATGACCGGCGGCACAATCTACGTGGGCGGCCGCGTCGTGGCGCTGGGCACCGACGCCAAGCTGACCGATCTGGACGCGGCCGAGGACCAGGACCTGCGCGCCTTCCTCGACCGCTACGCGATCTCCTTCAAAGGCGCGTTCCAGAAGATCGTCAACGCCGGCAAGAACCTGCGCTACCCGCGCACCGAGCCGCGCGTGCGCGTGATCCCTTACACCGCCGCGGCGGGCCGCGACGGCTACTGGAACACTAAGGTGCACGAGGACATCGGCGTCAAGGCGCAGATCGGCCGCTACCGCATCCGTGGCTACGGCGCCGGGCGGCCGCTGCCGCACATCAACGACCTGGCGTTCCGCAAGGACCTGGCCATCGCGCCCGACGCGGCGGTGATCGACAAGGTGGGCCTGGCCATCGAGCTCGGCGGGCGCAACGGCGGCACGCCGCTCAAGCTCTCGATGCCGGTGATGATCGCGCCCATGAGCTACGGCGCGCTCAGCAAGTCGACCAAGATCGCGCTGGCCATCGCCTCGCGGCTCTCGGACATCTCCGAGAACACCGGCGAAGGCGGCATGAGCGACGAGCAGCGCGAGGCCGCCAAGCAGATCATCTACCAGTGCCTGTCGGGCCGGCTGGGCTGGAACATCCACGACATGCGCCGGGCCAACGGGCTGGAGATATACATCTCCCAGGGCGCCAAGCCGGGGCTGGGCGGCCAGCTCATGGCCAAGAAGGTGACCAAGGAGATCGCGCGCATCCGCGGCATCCCCGAAGGCATCGACCTGCGCTCGCCCTCGCGCCATCCGGACGTGCTGGGCGCCGACGATCTGGTGATCAAGGTCGAGGAGTTCCGCGAGGCGACCGGCTACCGCATCCCGGTCTCGGTCAAGCTGGGCGCCGGGCGCGTCAGCGACGACATCAAGATCGCCTACAAGGACGGCTTCGACTTCGTCGAGCTGGACGGCCTGCAGGGCTCGACCGGCGCTGCCGGCAACGAGGTGCTCGAGTACGTCGGCATCCCGACGCTCAGCGCGATCCAGGAGGCGCTGGACGCGCTGGCCAAGATCGGCGCCGCCGGCAAGATGCCGATTGTGCTGATGGGCGGCATCAAGGACGGCGTCGACGCGGCCAAGGCGCTGGCGCTGGGCGCCAGCGCGGTCGCGGTCGGCACCGGCGCGATCATCGCGGGCGGCTGCATCGCCTGCCTGCAGTGCCACGTCGGCCAGTGCGTGGTCGGCATCGCCACCCAGGACCCGCAGCACGAGCGGCGCTACAACGTCCCCGTCGAGGCGCACAACATCCACCGCTACCTGGAATCGGTGCGCTGGCAGCTCGCGGCCGTGACCCGCGCGCTTGGCCACGACCATGTGCGCCAGCTCAGCCGCGACGACCTGGTCGCGCTGACGCCCGAGGCCGCGGCGATCACGCGCCTGCCCTACGAACCCGGCTGCCGCGCCGGCGTCTGAACCCTCGCCCTTCCCGGCTCCTGTCATGACCGAGACGAACGTCTACGACATCCACCGCATCAATCCGGGGCCGTCGCCCGCCGTCTACCCCGACGACGTGACCGACAAGCACTTCGTGCCGGCGCCGTGCCAGGTGGCGTGCCCGGTCGGTACCGACGCGCCGTCCTATCTGGCCTACATCTGGGAAGGTAAGGTCGAGGAAGCGTTCGAGGCGATCACCGCGACCAACCCGTTCAGCTCGATCTGCGGGCGCGTGTGCGACGCGCCGTGCGAACCGGCGTGCCGGCGCACCGACAGCGACGGCCCGATCGCGATCCGCAACCTGAAGCGTTACGTCATGGACAGGCTGGGGCGGACGCACCGCCTGCCCGTCGTCCCCGTGACGCGCAAGCAGACGGTCGGCATCGTCGGCTCCGGCCCGGCCGGGCTGACCGCCGCCCAGGATCTGGCCGAGGCCGGGTTCGCGGTCCACGTCTACGAGATGAACGACCGGCCGGGCGGCATGATGACATGGGGCATCCCGGCGTTCCGCCTACCCGCCGGCGTCATTGACGAGGATCTCGACCGGATGCTCGCCCACTGCCCGGGCATCACGCTGCACCTCAACACCGCGCTCGGGCGCGACGTGACCCTGGACGCGCTCAAGGCGCGCCACGACGCCGTGCTGCTGACCATCGGCGCGTGGTGGGGCAAGGCCATGGACATCCCCGGCGCCGCCGACGCGCGCATCGTCGACGGCGTCGGCTTCCTGCGCCGGGTCAACGGCGGCGAACGCCCGCCCATGCCCGAAACTGTGGTGGTCGTGGGCGGCGGCGACGTCGCCATGGACGCCTGCCGCGTGGCGCGCCGGCTGCCCGGCTGCAAGGAAGTCAAGGTGCTCTACCGGCGCGGGCCGCACGAGCTTCCCGCGCGCAAGGACGAGCTTCACGGCGCGGTCAAGGAAGGCATCGAGATCATCTACAACACCGTCCCCGTGGCGGTGACCGCCGGCAACGACTTCGGCGTGCGCTGCGTGCGCACGCGCATGGGCGCGCCCGGCCCCGACGGCCGCCGCCAGCCCGAGGTGGTGTCGGGCAGCGACCACGACATCCCCTGCGGCCTGGTCATCGTCGCAGTCGGCCAGAAGGGCGACAATGAGGATTTGCGCGCGCGCGGCCTGATGGCGGGCGATCGCGTGCGCGCCGACTTCGCCACCATGCGCACGGCGGATCCCAAGGTGTTCGCCGCCGGCGACGGCGCCTTCGGCGGTTCGACCATCGTCATGGCCATGATGCACGGCCACCGCGCCGCCTATTTCATCCAGGCGCACCTGGATGGCCGCGCCGACCCGCTGCCCTACCGCACGCCGTTCCACACCCGGCGCGTGCCCATCGCCCAGGATGCCAACTGGGAGGTCTACCCGCGCCACGACCAGGCGTTCCACGGGCTGGGCCACAACCCCGGCGCGTTCCCCGAGATCGAATCGACCTACGACGCGGTCACCGCCAAGGCCGAGGCCGCGCGCTGCTACCGCTGCGACGCCGAGACCGGCGCCTCCGACTACAGCGTGCGCACGCGCGAGGACATCTTCGTCATGGCGCGCACCGAACCGGCCGACGGCGCGACTCAGGCCGCCATGCTGGCCAAACGGCTCGCCTCGCGCGAGGACCCGTTCGGCCCCGGCCACAAGCCGACGCTGGACGACCTAGTGTTCCTGCCGGCCAACCTGTCGCGCCTGGTGATCGATCCCTACCGCGACGCGTGCAACGTGGCGCGGCCGCTAGCGGCGCGCGTGGCGCTGGCCGCGCCGTTCGTGGTCGCCGGCCTGGATGACGCGGGTGCCGAGGCGTTCGACGCGATCATGCAGGGCGTCGCCGACGCGGGCATCGCGTACCTGGGCCGGCGCAACCCCGGCCGCGCCGCGTGGCTACAGGTGGCGGTGGCCGGCGAGGACGCGCCTGACGGCGCGGCCGTCGGCGTTGTTTACGCCAGCCGTGGTCGCTTCGCGCCGTTCCAGCCGAAGCGCGCGCGCGACTACCAGGTGCTCGGCTTGGCGGTCGCGCGCGAGGATCTGGCGGCCGCCATCCCCTTCGCCCTCGACAAGAGCTTCGACCTGCTGGTGCTGCTGGCGGCCGGCGATCTGGCCACGCCTTGGGCAGAACTCGGCCAGTACCCCGATCTCGCCGTGCTGCGCGACGCGATCCGCATCCTGCGCGGCCTGGGGCGCGAGGAGGACATGGACCTCGTCATGCACGGCGGCGTGCGTTCGGGCACGGACGGCGCCAAGCTCGTCGCGCTCGGCGCCAACGCCGCGGCGCTCGGCGTGGCCATGGCGATCGCCGCCGGCGGCCACGACGACGGCGCCAAGGTCCGCTTCTACGGCGACCTGAGCCCGGCAGACCGCACCGATCGCGCGCTCTCGTTCATCAAGGCGCTCACCGCCGAGGCCTCGATCATGGCGCGCTGCACCGGCAAGACCGACGTGCACAACCTGGAGCCCGAGGATCTCGCCGCGATCACCCTGGCGACCGCGCGCGCCACGGGCATCGCGCTGGCCGGCACCGACGTGGTTCCCGACGCGGCCGAGTAGCCGTCCGCCCTGAGGTGGCCGCCGAGCGGCCCAGGAAGGGCAGGCAGGGACCAGCACCGCGCGGGCCCGATCTTGTGCGCCGGTTCGTTCCCTGAGACTGTGAGCGCCTCTCGCGGGGGGGGGCGGGCATGCTGTCGGCGGTGCGGCCGGTCGTCCAGGTGCTGCTGGCGGTCGTCTTCATGGAAGGCGGTCTCGGCATCCTGTCGCCCTTGGCCTCGCTGGAGATGGCCCGGCGCGATGTGCCGAACGAGGTGATCGGCCTGGTCACCTCGGCCTACTTCGTCGGGTTCCTGGCCGGCACGCTCACCGGCCACCGCATCATCGACCGCGCTGGGCACATCCGCGCCTTCGCGATGTTCGCTGCGCTGGCCGCCAACACCGCGTTCGCCCATCTGATCCTCACCGATCCCTATTCGTGGATCGGCCTGCGCGCGGTGCTGGGTTACGCCTTCGCCGGCCTGTTCGTCATCGTCGAGAGCTGGCTGAACGACAAGGCGACGGAGGACACGCGCGGGCGGATCTTCGCGCTGTACATAGTGGTGTCGTTGGCCGCCACCAACGTCAGCCCGCTGGCGCTGCACTTCGAGGAACGGCTCGGCGTCACCATCCTGTTCGGCCTGGTGGCCATGCTGCTGACCACGGCGCTGGTGCCCATGGCCCTGACCCGCGTCGGCAACCCCGAGATCGGCTATCGCGCGCACTTCGGTATCATCCGCTTGCTCTCCATTTCACCCTCGGGCGTCGTGACGTGCTTCGGCACCGGCCTGGTCATGACGGCGTTCAACGGTCTGTTGTCGGCCTACACGGAACGCGGCGGTTTCAGCACCTCGCAGCTCGCGATCATCTAAAGCGCCTCGACCGTCGCCGGGCTGCTCATCCAGTACCCGGTGGGCATGGTGGCGGATCACCTGGGTCGCCGGCCGCTGATGGTCGCGTGCTCGGGCGGCGGCGCCAAGTTGGCCGCCACGGTCGCGCTGCTCGACGCGCCGCCGTTCCTGCTGTTGCTCGGGCTCCTGTTCGTGCTCGAAGGCGTCACCGCGCCGCTCTACGCGCCGGGCGTCGGCCAGACCAACGACTACATCGAGCGCTAGGACTTCGTCGCCGCCAGCGCCGGCCTGCTGTTCGCGTGGGGCGTCGGCGCGGTCGCCGGCCCGATGGTCGCCGGCCTAGTCATGAACGGTCTGGGCGACCGCGGCCTGTTCTGGTTCATGGCGGCGGGGCTCGGCGCGGTCGCGCTGTTCCTGCTGATCCCCATGGCCATCCGCCGCGCCAAGAGAGCGCGCGAGCAGGGTGACTACGTGGCCGTGCCGCTGCCCCCCGGCACCTACGGCGCACCCGAGATGGATCCGCGCGCCCCGCCCGAACACCATCCCCACAAGCTGCCTGACGAGTGAGCGGCTCGAACCCAGCGCCGTTCGACGCGGCGGTCGTGATCCCGACCGTCCTGCGCCCGACGCTCGAACGCGCCGTGCGCTCGGTGTTCGCCCAGGACTTCGACGGGCGTGTCCAGATCCTGATCGGCATCGACAAGCGCGCCGGCGATCCGGCCGTGCTCGACGGCCTCGCACGGGCGTGCCCGCCGCGCATGGCCGTGACGGTCGTCGACCCCGGCTACTCCACGGCGTGCGTCAACGGCGGCCTGATCGACGTGCGCTGCGGCGGCAGCCTGCGTTCGGCCCTGAGCATCCCCGCCCACAGCCGCTTTGTCGCCTACCTCGACGACGACAATTGGTACGCGCCGGACCATCTGTCGAGCCTCGTGGCCGCGATCGCCGATCACGGCTGGGCGTGGTCGCGGCGGCGCTTCTTCGACGCGGCCACCGGCGCGGACCTGGGCGAGGACCGCTGGTATTCGGTCGGGCCCGACACGGGCGCGTTCGCCGCGCGCGGCGGCTTGGTGGATACCAATTGCCTGCTGATCGACACGCTGCGCTGCGCCGATGTGCTGTGGCGCTGGTCGCAGCCCGCAGGACCGGGCGGCGAGTGGGAGCACCGCACGGTCCTGCGTGGGCTGGTCGCGGCCGAGCCCGGGCGCGGCACCGGGCGGGCCACGGTCCACTACGGCGTGGACCGCGCGCGCCAGGCGCTGCTGGCGGCACGCATGGTGGGGCCGCCGGCGATAGCGTGGCGACCGTGATGCTGGCGCGCGCCGCGCGCGCGGCGGGGCTCGATGCGGTCGTGGCTGCGCTCGATGGCTGGCCGGCGGACGATGCGCGCGAGTTTGCCACATTCCTCGACCGCGTGCGCGGTGCCGGTGTCGCCGGATCGGTCCGTACCCTCGGGCTCGCGCCCCGCGACGCGCTCGATCTTCTTGCGCGACGTGGCGTCATGGCCGACGTGGCGCACGTCGCTCACCGACCCGATGGCCTTAACGAGGAGCGCCTGCACGATCACTTGCGCGCGGCGTGGCGCGTGGTGCGCCCCGGCGGCGCGCTCTTGGTCGATGCCTACACCCTGACCAACGACGCCTCGCTGCGTGGCATCGGCCGGTTCGCCGCAGCGCGCGGCCTGACCGTCCACACTGCCGGGCCAGAACGGGTGTTCGTGCTGGTCAAGCCGTGACCGGGCGAGGATCGAGCGCCACCTTCTCAGGGGAATGGACCCTTGCTCCTCTGTCATTCCCGGGCGCCGCGCGAGCGGCGAACCGGGAATCCAGAGCAACCGCCCGGTCCGTCGTCCCTGGGTCCCCGGTTCCGGCCTTCGGCCGGCCCAGGGATGACGGGGGGGAATCCCGGCAACCTTGGGAGTGGCCTATCCCGCACGCACGGCGGCCACGTGGCCGGCGAACACCGGGTCCGCCATCAGCGCCTTGCAGCGCACGAAGCGGTTGTTGGCGTAGGCCCAGAAATCGTCGACCGGGTTCTTGTTGGCGTCCTGGATCAGACCCCACAGGGTCCACAACAGGTCGCACATCGCCTTGTAGATGACCACGCACCCGGTATCGAACGCGCTGGGCGTAGTGCCGAAATAGGCGCGCAGCATCTCCTGGTCCTGGGCCGGACCGAAGCCGGCCTCGACCGACAGGTCGCCCAGATCCCACATGGGATGGTTCATGCCGGAATACTCCCAGTCGACGATCCACATGCGCGCCCCGTCGTCCAGGAAGTTCTCGCACAGCGGATCGCAATGGCAGGGTGCCAGCGGCACCGGATGGGCGGCCAGCGCGGCGCGCACGCCCTCGGCCTCGCGCACCACGTCGTGATAGCCGTCGGGCAGACGCGCGCCGAGCTTGGCCAGGTGCGCGAGATAGCCATCGATTATGCTGAACAGCTCGAAGCGGAACGCGAACGCCACGCCCGACCGATGCAGGTCGCGGAACGCCCGACCCGCGCGTGTCGGCGCCCCCGGCGTGGTCGGGAACGTGGCCGGTGTCATGGTAGTGATGCCGTCGATGAAGCGCGTCACCATCAGGCCGTCGGACTCGTCGAAGAACAGCACCTCGGGGCTGACACCCGCCGTGGCGGCGGCGCGGGCGTTGACCACCTCGACCTTGCGGTCGATGTAGGCCTCGGTGCCCTTGCCCGGCACGCGCAGGCACCAGCGCGCGCCGTCGGCCTCCAGCCGGTAGACCCGGTTGGTCAGGCTGCCGAGCCGCGTGACCGCGACGCGCCGGCCGTAGGCCTCGATCTCGAAGTCAGCGTGGCGCACCTCCTCGCGCGGCAGGTAGCCGAACGCAATGGCCCGGCCGACGGTGTAGCCGTAGCCCGCGCTTGTGGTGGTGCCCAGCACGCGTCCGTCTCGCACGATCGCCTCGCCCCCGATCACCGGCGCGTCGGGCTCCAGCGTGAACGAGCACAGCACGCGGCGTGGCCCTTCGGCGCGCAGGCGTGCGAGCGCCGCACGGCCCACGAACTCGCCCTTGTCCAGCGCGACGCAGAAGCCGAGTCCTGCCTCGTAGGGGTTCACGTCGGGGCTCAGCTCGGCGCTCCAGTAGAGGTAGCCCTTCTCCAGGCGCAGGCTCTCGATCGCGCGATAGCCCGCGTCGGCGATGCCGAAGGGCGCACCGGCGGCGCACAAGGCGTCGTGCAGGTGCAGCGCAACCTCGACGGGCACGTAGATCTCGTAGCCGCGCTCGCCCACATAGCCGATACGGGCGGCGAGGGCGCGCGCCGAACCCAGCGTCAGCGTGCGCGCCGCGCGGAACGGCAGCGCCGCATCGTCGACCGGTTCCTCGGCCACGCGTGCCAGCACCTCGCGCGAGCGCGGCCCGCACAGGTTGATCACGGCAAGAGCGCCGCTGACGTCGCGCAGACTCACCGTGCCGTCGCGCGGCATGTGGGCCGTCAGCCATGCGCGGTCGCGTACGCCGAAGCCCGCGCCGGTCACGACCATGAAGCGGTCTTCCTCCAGCCGCATGACCGTCAGGTCGGCCTCGATGCCGCCGCGCTCGTTGCACAACTGGGTGTAGACGACGTTGCGGCCGTCGGTCGCGGCCACGTCGTTGGCCGCCACGCGCTGCAGGAAGCCGAGCGCGCCGGGCCCCGCCACCTCGAACTTGGTGAACGAGGTCTGGTCGATCAGGGCGACGCGCTCGCGCACCGCGCGGTGTTCGGCGCCCACGGCGTCGAACCAGTTGGGCCGGCCCTCAAACGACGGGCGGTCGTGGGCCTCGACGGCGCCGGATGGATCGCGCGCGGCGAACCAGTTGGGCCGCTCCCAGCCGAACTTGGCGCCGCACACGGCGCCGTGCGCCGCCAGCGCGCCGTGCAGCGGGCTCAGGCGCACGTCGCGCGCGCTCTCCATTTCCTCGTTGGGCCAGTGGATCGCGTAGTAGCGGCCGTACGCCTCGACCGCGCGCGCCTCCAGGAACCATCGCCCGGCGTGCAGCGGGCCGAAGCGGCGCGCGTCGAACGACCACAGGTCCATGCCCGGATCGCCATCGACGATCCAGTTGGCCATGGCCAGCCCGGCGCCGCCCGACGCGGCGATGCCGGCGGTGAAGCCGCACGCCACGAACACGTTGTCGCGCTCGGGCGCCAGACCCATGATCGGCTCGCCGTCGGCGGACACCGGTATGGGCCCGTTGATCAGGGTCTGCACGCCGGCCTCGTCGATGGCCGGGACCCGCGTGGCCGCCCCCTGGGCGATCGCGGCGAAGCGGTCGAAATCGCTGTCGAACAGGGTGCGGCCGAAGGCGAACGGCGGGTCCTGATCGAAGCACGGTGGCGCGTCGTGCTCCCAGCCGCCGAAGGCGAAGCCGCCCACGTCGGGCTTCAGATAGACGTTGTGGTCCGGGTCGCGCAGGGTCGGGATCGTCGAGGGCACCTTCAAGCTCTTGCCGGTCACCAGGTACTGGTGCTGCACCACGCCGGCGGCCAGCGCGACGCCCAGCAGCGCGCCGACCTTGCGCGCCCACAGACCGGCGCACACGACGACCGTCTCGCAGCGGATCGTGCCGTCGTCGGTGACCAGCGCCGTGACGCGCCGCCCCGCCGTCTCGGCGCCCGTCACGGCGACGCCTTCCAGGATGCGCACGCCGCCGGCGCGCGCGCCCTTCGCATAGGCCTGGGTCAGGCCATTGGGATCGACGTAGCCGTCGGACGGGATGAACACCGCGCCGACGATGCCCTCGGTCGCCAGATAGGGGAACAGGCGCTTAGCCTCGGCGACCGCGACCTCGTGCGCCTCGAAGCCGAACGAGCGCGCCTGGCTGAGCGAGCGGCAGATCTCGCTCCAACGTTCGGGGCTCGAGGCCAAGCGCAGCGAGCCCACCTTGCGTTAGTCGATCGCCTGGCCGGTCTCGGCCTCGAGCCGGTCGAACACGGCGACGCTGTCCTCCATCAGGCGCGTCAGGTTGCGCTTGCCGCGCAATTGGCCGACCAGGCCCGCGGCGTGCCACGTGGCGCCGTGGGTCAGCGCCGCCTTCTCGACCAGCAGCACGTCACGCTCGCCCCGGCGCGCCAGATGGTAGGCGACCGAGCAGCCGACGGCGCCGCCGCCGATGATGACGATCCTCGCCTGCCTGTCGGTCACGGCCCCTCGCCCCCGGTTCCGGCCCTTCTAGAGCAAGCCGTCGCGGGAATCGAGCGCGGCCGTGGGCAGGGTCGCGCGGCTCGGCTATAGTGGCGGGACTGCCCACCGGCTCAGAGGATCCAGGCCGGATGACCGTGATCGCCGTGCTCGACACGGCCCTGCTGCTGGGCGCCCTGCTGGGCCTCGCGGGCATTCTGTCGAGCCTGGTCGCGCGGCGGTTCGGCGCGCCGCTGCTGTTCCTATTCCTGATCGTCGGCATGGTCGCCGGCGAGGACGGGCCGGGCGGCATCGTGTTCAACGACATGAGCCTGACCTATCTAGTCGGCTCGGCGGCGCTGGCGATCATCCTGTTCGACGGCGGCCTGCGCACCAAGATGGCGCAGTTCCGCGGCGTCCTGGTCCCGGCGCTCGGGCTGGCCACGGTCGGCGTCGGGGTCACGGGCGCGCTGGTCGGCGCGTTCGCCGTGTGGGTCTTCGACCTCGGCTGGATCGAGGCGCTGCTCCTGGGCGCCATCGTCGCGTCGACCGACGCGGCCGCCGTCTTGTTCCTGCTCCACGCCGGCGGCTTGCGGCTGACGCGCCGAGTGGGCGCCGTGCTCGAGATCGAATCCGCCACCAACGATCCGTTCGCCGTGTTCCTAGTCGTGCTGCTGACCGAGCTGATCCTGGCCGGCGGCGATCCGGCGTCGGGCGCGTTGGCGTTCCTGGCGCGCCAGGGCCTGATCGGCACGGCGGTGGGCCTGGGCGGCGGCTTCGCGCTGGTCTGGCTGCTCAACCGGCTCGACCTGCCCGCGGGCCTGCACCCGCTGCTCGCGCTGGCCGGCGTCGTGACCCTGTTTGGCCTGGCCGCGGCGGCCCACGGCAGCGGCTTCCTGGCGGTCTACCTGGCCGGTCTCGTGGTGGGCAACCGACCGGTCAAGGGCTTCCCGGCGATCCTCAGCCTGCACCAGGGCCTCACATGGCTCAGCCAGATCGTCATGTTCCTGGTGCTCGGCCTCTTGGTCACGCCGACGACCCTGATCGACTACGCCCTGCCGGGCGTGGCGATCGCCCTGTTCCTGATCGTGCTCGCGCGCCCCGTCGCGGTGGCGCTGTGTCTGCTGCCGTTCCGCTTCAGTCTGCGCGAGTGGGGCTTCGTCACCTGGGTCGGCCTGCGCGGCGCGGTCAGCATCTACCTAGCGGCGATCCCGACGCTCGCCGCCGTGCCGGGCGCCGAGGCCTACTTCAACGTGGCGTTCTTCGTGGTGCTGGTGTCGCTGGTGGTGCAGGGCTGGTCGATCCGGCCCGCCGCGCGCGCGCTGGGCGTGGCGCTGGCCGGCAGCGAGCCCGAGGTCAGCCGGGTCGAGCTGGACATCCCCGGCCAGACGGGGCGGGAGCTGGTAGGCTATCCGGTGCGGCGCGGCTCCGTGGTCGAGGCGCGCGGTGCGCTCCCCTCGGACACGCGCCTGGTGCTGGCCGTGCGCAACGGCCAGGTGCTGGACCCGGCGACGGCGTGCCGGCCCGGCGCCGGCGATTACGTCTACCTGCTGGCCGCGCCGGAACGCGTGCACCGGCTCGACCGGCTGTTCGCCGAGGGCGGCGCAGCCGAGCCCGACGGTGGTGAGTTCGCGGTCAACGGCACGACGCGGCTCGGCGCGCTGGCCGAGCTCTACGGCCTCGCGGTGCCCGAGGCCGAGCGACACCTGACGGTCGCCGACTTCCTGGCCGAGCGGCTCGAGGACGCGCCCGAGCTCGGCGACGCCGTGACCATCGGGCCTATCGACCTGGTGGTACGCGGCCTGGAGGGCGGCACGGTCACGCGCGCCGGCTTGCACCTGCCGGAAGGCTCGGCGTGGGAACGCGCGACGCTGCGGCTGCGCCGCGCGGCCGCCGTGCTACGCAGCGCGTGGCGTCGACTGCGGTCGACTACTTTGTGACGATGTTGCGCTCGGGCCCGAAGGGGAAACCGGTGATGTTGTCGGCGCCCGCCTTGGTCACCACCAGGATGTCGTGCTCGCGATAGCCGCCGGCGCCTGGCTGGCCGTTGGGGATGGTGATCATCGGCTCCATGGACACGACCATGTTCGGCTCGATCACGGTCTCGATGTCCTCGCGCAGCTCCAGGCCGGCCTCGCGACCGTAATAGTGGCTGAGCGTGCCGAACGAATGGCCGTAGCCGAAGGTACGCGCGTCCAGCACCCCGTGGGCACGGTAGATCTCGTTCAACGCGAGCGCGATGTCCTTGCAGCGCGCGCCCGGCCGGATCAGCTCCAGGCCGTGCCGGTGCAACTCGACGTTGATCTCCCAATAGCGGCGCGACGCCGCGTCGCAATGGTCGAAAAACAGCGTGCGCTCCAGCGCCGTGTAGTAGCCGGCGATCATGGGGAAGCAGTTCAGGCTTAGGATGTCGCCCTTGCGGATGCGCCGCGTGGTCACCGGGTTGTGCGCCCCGTCGGTGTTGATGCCCGACTGGAACCAGGTCCAGGTGTCCATGATGTCGGTGTCCGGGTAGGTGCGCGCGATCTCGCGCACCATGGCCTGGGTGGCGTGCAGGGCGACCTCGTGCTCGGGCACGCCGTCGCCGATCGCCTCGACGCACGCGGCGCCGCCCAGGTCGGCGATGCGCGCACCCTGGCGGATCAGCGCGATCTCCTCGTCCGACTTGACCATGCGCAGGCGCATGCACGGCTTGGCCACGTCTACGAGCGCCGCACCGGCCAGCGCCGCGGCCAGCTTGTCGCGGTTCTCGACGCTGATGTGGTCGGTCTCGATGCCGACCTTGCCCTTGGCCGGGATCAGCCGCTGCACCGCGCGGAAGAAGTTGTCGCGCTGCCAATCGGTGTAGGTCAGCGTCGCGCCGAAGCCGCGCCGCCATGGCTGGCCGTAGTCGATGTTGGCGACGATCGCAGTCACGTCGCGTTCGGTCACCACCAGGCCGTAGGGCCGGCCGAACGAGCAGTAGAGGAAATGATCGTAGTAGTTGACGTTGTGGTACGAGGTGAACAGGCACGCCTGGATGCCATCGGCGGCCATGTGGGCGCGCAGGTGCGCGAGCCGGCCGTTCATCTCGGCGGCCGAGAACACGGGATGGGACTTGGTCCCGTTGCGGATCGTCTTGAGGTTGTCCATCGCCGTGCTCCCGGGGTGTGGGTCCGGCCTCATACGGCGGACAGTGGCGCGGCGCAAGGGGCCGGTGTCAGCCCAGGTATCCGGCTTGGCGGTATCAGGCGACGGCGTCGGCCAGCGCGTCGGAGGCCGGGCGGGGGGGGGCATAGCCCAGCTCGCGGCCTGCCTTGTCGCTCGAAAAGTACATCATGTGGCGCGCCATGCGCAGCCCATCGAAGGTGATGAGCGGCTCGCGCAGCAGACGGCAATGCGCCAGGCCTTCGGCGACGGCCGCGGCCGGCAGTACCGACCAGTGGGGCAGGTTCACGCGCGGCGCGCGGCGCCCGACCAGCGCTGCGATCGCCGCGAGAATGGCGCTCAGCCGCAGGTTCTCGCCGCCCAGGATGTAGGTCTCGCCCCGCCGCCCTTGCTGGTGCGCCCGCAAGTGCCCCTCGGCCACGTCGTCCGCATGCACGACGTTGAGCCCGGTCTCGACAAATGAGGGCATGCGGCCGCGCGCGGCCTCGACGACCATGCGTCCCGTGGGCGTCGGCTTGGCGTCGCGCGGCCCGATCGGCGCGGTCGGCATCACGGTGACGACGTCCAGCCCGGTCGCGCGCGCCGCCACCGCGTTCGCCGCGCGGTGCTTCGAGTGCTTGTACGGCCCGATCATCTCGTGGAGTTAGGCGTTCGCCGTCTCGTCGACCGCCGCTCCTTCGTGGTCCAGGCGCAGGGTCGCCACCGTGCTTGTGTACGTGACGCGACGCACGCTGGCCTCAGCGGCGGCGCGCAACAGCGCGACCGAGCCATCGACGTTGACGCGCTCCATGGCGGCCACGTCGCGCACCCACAGTCGGTAGTCGGCGGCGACGTCGAACAACGCCGTGCAGCCGCGCGCCGCGCGCACCAGCGAGGCCGGATCGGCAAGATCGCCGGTGACGACCGCGCACGGCACGCCCTCCAGGTGCCGGCGGTCGGCGCCCGCGCGCGCCAGCACGCGCACGTCGTGCCCCGCCGCAACCAGACACCGCGGTACCGCCGAACCGACAAACCCGGTCGCTCCGGTCAGCAGCGTGGTCATCGGCCGCCTCTAGCGTTTCAGCAGCGAGCCAAGCACGCCGCGCACGATGGCGCGGCCCACCTGGCTGCCGACCGAATGGACGACGCTCTTGGCCAGCGCCTCGCCGACGCTCTGACGCCGACCGTGGCCGCCGGTCAGCAGATCGTCGAGCAGGCCGCCGTCGCGGCCCTCGGTTGCCCAGCTGTTTCGGCCGCGCGTACGCTCCGGCGCGGCATCCGTGTTCCGGTCCGTGCGCGGTGCCGCGCCATCCGGGTGGCGCCACGGGCCCGACGGGGCGGGCTTCGCACGGCCCAGGATCTCGGCGGCGGACTCCCGGTCGACCGTCTGGTCGTAGACGCCCTTCACCGGACTTGCCGCCATGACCGCCGCGCGCTCGTCTGCGCTCAGCGCGCCGATGCGCGAGGTGGGCGGCAGGATGGTGACCCGTTCGGCCACCCCTGGCGCGCCCGAAACCTTTAGAAACGACACGACACCCTCACCGACGCCGAGGTCCAGGATGGTGCGCGACAGGTCGGCGCCCGGCGCGGCGCGGAAGGTCTCGGCCACCGCGCGCACCACCTTCTGCTCCTTCGCTGTTAAGGCACGCAGGCCGTGCTGCATCCGGTTGCCGGGCTGGCCGCCCGCGGCATCGGGCACGTCCATGGGGTTCTGCGTGACGAAGTAGAGCCCGACCCCCTTCGAGCGGATCAGGCGCACGACCTGCTCGACCTTCTCGCCCAGAGCCTTCGGCGCGCCGTCGAACATGAGGTGCGACTCGTCGAAGAACACCACTAGCTTCGGCTTCGGCGCGTCGCAGATCTTGGGCAGGTTCTCGTAAAGCTCGGCCAGCAACCACAGCAGCACCGTGCTGTAGGCGCGCGAGTTCTGGATCAGGCGCGACACCGCCAGGATGTTGATGGCGCCGCGACCATCCGGCGCGTTCAGCATCAGATCCGCGATGTCCAGCATAGGCTCACCGAAGAAGGCGGCCCCGCCCTGCTCCTCAAGCGTCAGCAGCGCGCGCTGGATCGCGCCGACGCTGGCCGCCGCCACATTGCCGTAGGTGGCGGACAGTTCGGCCGCTCGTTCCGCCACGTGGGCGATCACCGCGCGAAGGTCGGCCAGGTCGATCAGCAGCAGCCCTTCGTCGTCGGCCAGGCGGAAGGCGATCTGCAGCACGCCGGCCTGCACGTCGTTGAGATCCAGCAGGCGCGCCAGCAGCAGCGGCCCCAGGTCGGAGATGGTCACGCGCAACGGATGGCCGTCCTGGCCGAACACATCCCAGACGACGACGGGAAAGCCCGCGAAGGCAAGGTCCGCGATGCCTAGGCGCTGCAACCGTTCGGTCAGCTTGGGTGAGGCGGCGCCGGGCACGGCGAGCCCGCCCAGGTCGCCCTTCACATCGGCCAGCACCACCGGCACGCCCTCGCGCGCGAAGCCCTCGGCCAGCACCTGCAGCGTCTCGGTCTTGCCAGTGCCCGTGGCGGTTGGCGCGCGCGAGCTCGAGGCGCGCGTCGCGTTCGCCGCGCCCGACCAGGATCGACGACTCCTCGATCGTCACACCGCGCCCTCCAGCCGGGCCATGTCGTCGTCGGACAGCCCGAAGTGATGGCCGATCTCGTGGATCAGGGTGTTGCGTACCAGATCCTCGAGCGCGTCTTCGCCTTCGGCCCAGGCGAGCAGGATCGGCGCGCGGTAGAGCAGGATGCGGTCGACGTCGTGGGCGACCCCCGTGACCGACTTCTGATCCAGCGACACGCCTTGGTAAAGGCCCAGCAGGTCGTAGCCGCTTTCCAGGCCCATCGACTCGATCACGTCCTCGGCGGGAAACTCCTCGATCAGGATCGCGACGCCCTGGACCAGCCGCCGGAACGCGGCCGGTAGCGCGGCGAGGGCGCCATCGGCCAGGGCGTGCAGGTCGGCGTCGCTGGGCGGCGGTCCGAAGCGCCGGGTTGTCGTCATGGGCGGGACTCTACCGAGGCTTGCCAAGTGCGCCTAGCGTGTCCACATCTACGTACGTGTTGAACACGGGCGGACAAGCCATGACGAAGGCAAGCCCGGCGCGGCTCGACGCGGCGGCCCGGGCCGAGGCCCTGGCTGCCTTGCCGGCGTGGCGCCTGGTCGAGGGCCGCGAGGCGATCCGGCGCGCATTTGCGTTCAAGGACTTCAACACCGCCTTCGGCTTCATGGCGCGTGTCGCGTTGGCGGCCGAGCGCATGAACCATCACCCGGAATGGTCGAACGTCTACGGCCGGGTCGACATCACGCTCACCAGCCACGATGTGGCTGGGCTCAGCGACCGTGACGTGCGGCTGGCACGCTTCATCGACCGGGCGGCGCGGGACCATGGCCACGAACCCTGACCCCAGGGCGACGGTGCTGCCGCGCCTGGAACGGATGCGCGACACAATCCGCCGCAACCTGCACCGCGTACCCTTTGCCGAGGACGCGCTGGCGGCCTACTTCTGCGCCATCGACCGGCGCACGCCGGCGTACGCCAAGGCGGTGTTGGCCGGCGCGCTTGGCTATTTCGTGCTGCCGACCGACGCCATTCCCGACGTGATCGTGGGGATCGGTTTCACCGACGATGCCTCGGTCATCGCGCTGGCGCTCACCACGCTCGCCCGCCACATCCGCCGCGACCACCGCGACCGCGCACGCGACCTGCTCGACCGCTGGCGCGCAGTCTGAGGCGTCGCGACCGTATCCGGCGTTCCCCAATTGTCGTCCCCGGGCCGGCCGTAGGTCGGAATCCGGGATCCAGGGGCCAGAGACGAAGCAGTTGCCCTGGGTTCCCGATTCGCCGCTTGCGCGGCGCCCGGGAACGACAGTATTGCCGATTCAACGGAACCCGACGTCAATCCCCGGCCTGGGGCGCGGTGACGGCGTTCGCCGCCGCGCGCCTGGCCATCGCCTCGCGGTGGGCGACGTAGACCGAACTGGCCAGGATGATCGCGGCGCCCAGCCAAGTCCACAGGTCGGGGCGCTCACCGAACGCCATGTAGCCGATGAACGCCACCATGGGCAGGCGCACGTAGTCGAACGGCATCAGGGCGGTGGCCTCGGCCATGGCGAAGGCGCGCGTGAACAGGTAGTGCCCGACCGACGCGAAGGTGCCGAGCAGGATCAGCCAGACCCACGCCTCCGCGCTCGGCCATTGCCAGACGAACACGGCCGGCACGAACGACACCGGCGTGATCAGCAGCACTTGGTAGAACACCAGCGTCCCCGGCGATTCCGTGTCGGTCAGCGACTTCACCAGCACGATGGAAAGCGCCATGAACGCCGAGGACGCGATCGCCGCCAGGGACGCCACTTCGAACAGCACAGCGCCGGGACGCAGGATCACCAGCACGCCGCCGAAGCCGATGGCCAACGCCACCATGCGGCGAAGCCGCAGGCGCTCCTTTAGGATCACCGCCGCGGCGACCGTCGCGAACAGCGGCGCCGTGAAGCTGAGCGACACCGCGTGATCGAGCTGCAGGTGGCCGAGCGACCAGAACCACAGCAACATCGAGATGAAGCCGATGATCGAGCGCCCCACCAGGGCACTCAGTCGGTTGGTGCGCAGCGCGCCGAAGCCGAAGCGCATCAGCCACGGCGTCATCACAAGGAGGCCGATGAAGTTGCGGAAGAACACGATCTCGAAGCTGTCGAGCTCGGCCGACAAGTGCCGGATCATCGCGTTCATCGACGCGAAGAACACGCAACTGCCGATTAGCCACAGCGCCCCGCGAACCGTGTCGTTGCCCGATGGCGCGGCGACCTTCATGGAGCGCTCAGGATAGGGTCGTGGCGCGTCCAGCGCCAGGGCCGCGATTCGCTAACGCTCCCGCGCGGCGGGGCGAGCCTGTATAACACGCGTGCACTACAAGCGACTCCTCGTGTCCGACGAACGTAATCCCTGGTCGATCCGTGGTGTATCGCGCGAGGCGCGCGCGAGGCCAAGGCCGCGCGGCGCCGGCGCATGACCATGGGCGCCTGGGTCGACTATGTGCTGGCCGCCGCCGCGAACGCCGAGCTGTCCAGCTGCGCGCCCCAGGGCGTGCCGGATTCAACCGCCACGACGTCCGAGCCCGCCGCCGACCTCGCGGGGCGTGTCGCGACCGTCAAGGAACGGGAACAGGCGCTGCGTGCCATGGTTCAGCGTGCCGCCGAGCGCACCCTGGTCCCCGCCGAGCGCACCCTGGTCCCCGCCGAGCCGGCCGCGCCCGGGCCTGACCGACGCGCTCCACGGCCTGGTCCAGCACGTCGAGATCATGCTGCGCCCCGCCGCCCAGATCGGCGCGCTGGTGCACCGGCTCGACGAAGCGGACAGTCGCCAGGTCAAGATGCTCGAACTGATGGCCCGCATGGTCGAAGCCGACCAGCGACGCGAGACGGATATGGCTAGCCTCGGCGCCACGCTCACGCGCCTCGAGGCCCGGCTCGGCGGTCCGGCGCCGGGGACGACGGCCGCACCGGCGCCCGACCTCGCACGGCTCGCCGCCTACGCCGAACGGCCGGCGCCCGAAGCGACGCCCGCCCAGGCGCTCGACTTCGCGAGCCTTACCGACCGCGCCATCGCCAGCAGCCAGCGTTCCGGCCAGCGTCCACCCGCCGGCGCGGGCGGCCTGGCCGACCGCCTGTTCGGCCCCAAGCGCACCTAGAGCGGATTCAGGGATAGCGGGGTCACCCTGTCCGTCATCCCCGGGCCGACCGCAGGCCTTAACCGGGGATTCCGCAGGACAGAGTCCGGGCAATGGCCCTGGGCCCCCGGCTCGCCGTACATGCGGCGCCCGGGGGTGACAAACGAGGCATCGCCGCCGGTCAGGCGGCGATGGCCTTGCGCGGGTCCTGGTGGGTGTAGCCCAGCGCGTCCGCCACGGCCTTGTAGGTGACCTTGCCGCGGTGGACGTTGAGCCCCTCCAGCAGATACGGGTCGTCGGCCAGGGCCTTCTTGTAGCCCTTGTTGGCCAGCGCCACCGTGAACGGCAGCGTCGCGTTGTTCAGCGCGAAGGTCGAGGTGCGCGCGACGCCACCCGGCATGTTGGCGACGCAGTAGTGGACGACGCCGTGGACGATGTAAGTCGGCTTGGCGTGGGTTGTCGCCCGGCTGGTCTCGAAGCAGCCGCCCTGGTCGATCGCCACGTCGACCAGCACCGAGCCGAGCCGCATGGCCTTGACCATCGTCTCGGTGACCAGCTTGGGCGCCGAGGCCCCTGGTACCAGCACCGCGCCGATCACCAGGTCCGCATCCAGCACATGTTGTTCGATGTTGTCGACGGTGGCGTAGACCGTGTCGAGTCGCGACCCGAACAGCTCATCGAGCTGGCGCAGGCGGTCGATCGACTTGTCCAGGATGACCACGTCGGCCTCCATGCCAATGGCCATGCGCGCGGCGTTGGTGCCGACCACGCCGCCGCCCAGCACCACGACCTTGGCCGGCTGCACGCCCGGTACGCCGCCCAGCAGCACGCCCGCGCCCTTTTGGGCCTTCTCCAGGCAATGCGCGCCCGCCTGGATCGACATGCGGCCCGCGACCTCGCTCATGGGCGCCAGCAGGGGCAGGCGGCCGTTGCGGTCGGTGACCGTCTCGTAGGCGATGCCGATGGCGCCCGAGGCGACCAGCAGCTTGGTCTGCTCGGGGTCCGGCGCCAGATGCAGGTAGGTGAACAGAACCTGGCCGGGGCGCAGCATCGAGCATTCGCTTGGCTGCGGTTCCTTGACCTTCACCACCATCTCGGCCTTGGCAAAGATCTCCTCGGCGGTGTCCACAATGGAGGCGCCGGCCACCACGTAGGCCTTGTCCACCAGCCCGATCTCCTTGCCCGCGCCCTTCTGCACGATGACCTTGTGACCGTGGTGCACCAGCTCGCGCACGCTCGTCGGGGTCAAACCGACCCGGTACTCGTGGTTCTTGATTTCCTTGGGCACTCCGATGAGCATGAACGTGACTCCGATCAGGATCGGGAAGGGTCGTGGAATGGCCGGAGCATGGTCCGGGGCCTCAGCCCGGTCAATGCCCTTGATCGCGTCAGGGTTTGGCCGCGCGGCCCTCGGCGCGCGCCGCCTGCCAGACCTCGCGGGCGGCGTCGGCGTTGAGCGCGGCGATCGCCAGGCCGACCGCCAGATCGGGCCAGGCCGAGCCCGTCCAGGCGGTGACGGGGCCGGTGCCCATGATCGCCAGGTTGGCCACGGCGTCGTTGCGCGCCGACAGGAACGCCGCGCGCGCTAGGCTGGTGCTATTCCGCCGATGGCGGGCCAGGACGAGGGCGCAGGTCAGGTTGACCGCCAGCGCCCCCAGGCCGACCAGGCTCAGCGACAAGGGATCCGGCGGCAGCGGTGTGCCCAGCTTGTGCCACGCGGTCCACAGCGTCGCCACGGCCGGCGCCAGCAACAGGCCCGCCAGCACCATGCCGAGGCGGGCGCGCTGCCGCGCGCTCCACCCCAGCGCCAGCAGGATCAGCAGGTTGACCGCCGCGTCCTCGAGAAAATCGATGCTGTCGGCGAACAGCGCGACCGATCCGATGGCCAGAGCCGCCGCGAACTCGACGCCGAAGTAGCTCAGATTGGCCGCCGCGACGAAACAGACGGCCGCCCGGAACGACGCCATCAGGGCGGCATCGTCATGGCGAAGACGTCGTCGACCGCCGTGTAGTCGAAATAGCCGAGCCGGGCGACCGGGCGGTAGCGGCGCACGTCCACCCGTCCCTCGACGATGCACGAAGGGTCGATGTGCACGCCGACGACGAAGCCGATGGTCATGAAGTTGGGCGCGGTGCCCGGCATGGTCGGCAGGGACAGGACCCGCTCGGTCCGGCACTCCAAGTGCGCCGGCGCGCCGGCCACGCGCGGCGGCCGCACCAGGCGCGAGGGCAGCCTGGCCAGGCCGACCTTCTCGAACTCGTCGATCTCGGGCGGCAGCGTGGCCGAAGTGTCGCTCATCGCCTCCTTCAGGGCGAAGGGCACGATGTTGACCACGAACTCGCCGGTCGCCTGGGCGTTGCGTTGGCTGTCCTTGACGCGGTCGGCCGACGCGGCGCCGCCCGTGCAGTACATCACCATGGGCGGCTCGCTCGCCACCGCGTTGAAGAAGCTGAACGGCGCCAAGTTGGCGCGGCCCTCGGCGTTGACCGTGGAGATCCAGCCGATCGGGCGCGGTGCCACCAGCGCCTTGAACGGGTCGTGGGGCAGCAGGCGGCGGTCGCGCGTCGCGGGTTCGTAGAAGATCATGGGCGCAGCAACGGTGCCGCCAGCGCCGCCAGGTCCGCCGCGGGGCGTGCGCCCAGGTGGCCGATCACCTCGCCGGCCGCCAGGCTGCCCAGCCGGCCGCACGTGCCCAAGTCGCGCCCCGCCGTCAGCCCGGCCAGGAAGCCGCCGGCGTACAGATCGCCGGCGCCGGTGGTATCGACGACCGCGCCCGCCGGATGGGCGTCGATCATGTGCACCTCGGCCCGCGACAGCACCACCGAACCACGCTCGCTGCGCGTCAGGGCGGCGATGTCGCAGTGGCCGCGCACGCGCTGCAGGGCATGGTCGAAGTCGTCTACCTGGTAGAGCGCGGTGATCTCCGCCTCGTTGGCGAACAGGATGTCCACGTCCTCGCGCACCAGGCGCAGGAAATCCTCGCGGTGGCGCGCGACGCAGAACGGGTCCGAGAGCGTGAAGGCCACACGCCGGCAGTGCTGGCGCGCCAGCGCGGCCGCCCGGGCGAAGGTCGCGCACGCGCGCGGCGCGTCCCACAGGTAGCCTTCCAGGTAGACGACGCGCGCGGCGGCGACATCCGCTTCGATCACATCGTCCGGCTCGATCCCCACCGAGGCGCCGAGGAACGTGCACATGGTGCGCTGGGCGTCCGGGCTGACCAGCACGAAGGACCGTGCCGTAGGCGCGCCGTCGGTCGTGGGCCGCGTGTGGAAGGCGACGCCGGCGGCGCGCAGGTCCTTGGCGAAGAAGCGGCCGAGTTCGTCGTCGCCCACCTTGCCGATATAGGTGGCGGCCCCGCCCAGCGCCGAGACGCCGACCACGGTGTTGGCCGCCGAACCGCCCGAGACCTCGGTCGCCCCGCCGATCGCGCCGTAAAGCGCCAGCGCGCGGTCGGCGTCGATCAGCTGCATCGATCCCTTGGCGAGGTCGCGGTCGGTCAGGAAGTCGTCGTTGATGCGCACCAGCACGTCGACGATGGCGTTGCCGATGCCCAGAACGTCGATGCGGGAGCTTTCCATGGCGCGAGGTTGTAGGCGCAGCCGTGCGCAGGGGCAAGCGATGCGTCAGGAGGCTGGGCGGAGGAACGCGCGTGCCAGCGCCTGCCACTCCGCGTCCAGCGCGCCCGTGGCGGGCTCGACGCCGGCACGGGAGTACCAGTAGCGGGCGTTGGACGGGTCGCCTTCCTTGCGGTGCAGGTAGGCGTGCACCCGCTCGGCGCGGGCGTCTTTGCCTTCTTGTGCCGCGCCGTGGGCCTTGGCCCAGTCATCCTTGGCGTCCCACCACAGCGCGCGCAGCGCCGCGTCCAACCCATCGGGCGGCGCCGCGCCATCCATCGATCGCCGAAATTCGTCGAGTGTCAGGGGCGCACGCTAGCATCGTTCGGGGTGGACGGCGACGGACCGCCCTCCCATAGTGCGCGCCATGACCGAGCTCCATTGCCTGACCGCGCGCGCCGCCGTCGCCCTGCTCAAGAAGGGCGAGGTGACGCCGCTCGACCTGATCGATGCGGCCGAGAAGCGCATCGCCGCCACCGATCGTCCGCTCAACGCCATGCCGACGCTCTGCCTGGGCCGCGCGCGCGACCACGCCCGGCGCATGATGGCGGGCAAGGCGCCCAAGGGCCGTGGCGCGGCGGCGCTGCACGGCCTGCCCATCGCGGTCAAAGATCTGGATGCCGTGGCCGGCGTGCGCACCACCCAGGGCTCGCCGATCTACGCCGACGTGGTGCCTGAACGCTCCGACATCCTGGTCGAGATGCTCGAGGCCAACGGCGCCATCGTGGTGGGCAAGTCGAACACGCCCGAATTCGGCGCCGGCGCCCAGACCTACAACCAGGTGTTCGGCGTCACCGGCAACCCGTGGGACCTGTCGAAGACATGCGCCGGGTCCTCGGGCGGCTCGGCCGCGGCGCTCGCCGCCGGGCAGGTGTGGCTGGCCACCGGCTCGGACCTCGGCGGCAGTTTGCGCACGCCGGCCTCGTTCTGCGGCGTGATCGGCTTCCGGCCGTCGTCGGGCCGCGTGCCCACCGGGCCCGAAGGCATGCCGTTCGGCATGATGTCGGTGGCCGGGCCCATGGCGCGCAACGTGGGCGATTGTGCCCTGATGTTGGATGCCATGGTCGGCGAGGTGCCCGAGGACCCGCGCTCGCTGCCGCGTCCCGCCACGTCGTTCCAGGCGGCGGTGGCCAAGGCGCGGCCGCCCAAGCGCGTCGCCTTCAGCCCCGATCTCGGCTTCCTGCCGATCGACCCCGAGGTGCGCCGGGTGTGCGCCGAGGCGGCGCGCCGGTTCGAGGCCATGGGCGCCAGGCTGGACGCGGCGTGCCCCGATTTCTCGGGCGCTGACGCGATCTTCCAGACACTGCGCGCCGCCGGATTCGCCATGAGCATGGCGGCTGAGTACGCCAACCACCGGGACAAGCTGAAGCCCGAGATCATCTGGAACATCGAGAAGGGCCAGACGCTGTCGGTCGAGGCGATCGGCCGGGCCGAGCGCGAGCGCGGCGCGCTGTTCCACCGGGTGTTCGCGTTCTTCAAGACCTACGACCTGCTGGTCACGCCCGCGGCCATGGTGCCGCCGTTCGACAAGACCATCCCCTGGGTGACCGAGGTCGACGGCCGGCGCTTCGACAACTACGTGGACTGGCTGATCCTGCCCGGCGCGATCACGCTCGCCGGCTGCCCGGCGATCTCGGTGCCGTGCGGCTTCACGGCGACCGGCCTGCCCATCGGCCTGCAGATCGTCGGCCCGCCGCGCGCTGAGGCGCGCGTCCTCGCCGCCGCCAGGCTGTTCGAGGACGCGACCGGGCTGGCCGACCGCGTGCCGCTCGACCCGAGTTGAGCGCACGGCCGCCGATGATCCGCGCCTTCGGCCTCGCCCTTGGCGACATCCTGGAGCCCCGCGTGCGCGGCATCGTGGCGCTGGTCGCGATGATCAGCGGCCTGGTCTACGTGGTGATCGGAGCCTTGCTTTGGTGGGCGTGGACCGGCGTCGACGTGGGATCGTGGATGGGCGCCGATTTCGGCCTGGGCTGGCTGGGTGCCCCGGCCGAGTGGTTGGTCGACGGCATCGTCTGGCTGCTCGAGGCGCTGATCGGCGTGCTCGGCATATTGCTGTTCATCGCCGTCCTGTGGCTCGGTTTCGTCGTCGTGGCGCAGAACGTCGCGGGCCTGTTCCTCGACAAGGTGGTCGACGCGGTCGAGGCGCTGCACTACCCAGCCCTGCCGGCGCCCAGCCAGAGCTTCCGCCAGGCCATCGCAGCCGGCTTCAACCTGACCGCCATGGTCATCGGTGTGAACCTGTTGGCGCTGCCGTTCTACATCGCGCTGTCGTTCCTGCCGCCGCTCAACATCGTGATGTTCTACCTGGTCAACGGCTATCTGTTCGGGCGCGAGTACTTCGAGGCGGTGGTCTACCGCCGCGAGGTCGGCCAGGCGGCGGTGGCGCGCTGGCGCGCCGCGCGCTGGCGCTGGATCGTGGCGGGCGCCGCGATCGCGTTCCTGATGACCCTGCCGGTGCTCAACTTCGTCGGCCCGATCGTCGGCGTCGCGTTTTTCGCCCACCTGGTCCACGGCCCGGGCAAGGCGCCGGCTTCGACATAGCCAGCGGCCCTCTGGTACGACACAATCAACTAGTTTATTGTACCAACTAGTTGTCTAGTTGATTGGTGGAGTATTCATGGAACGCATTGGCGCCTTCGAGGCCAAGACGCATTTGTCCGCCCTGTTGGACCGGGTCGCCCGGGGCGAGACCATCGAGATCACGCGGCGCGGCAAGCCCGTCGCCCGCCTGGTGCCCGCGACCGAACCCGAGGAGGCGCGCCGCCAACGCGCCGCCGAGGCGGTTGATCGTTTGAAGGAACTACGCGAGGGCGTGACGCTCGGCGGACTGTCATGGAAGGCGCTTCGCGACGAAGGGCGCCGGTGAACGGCTTCGTGCTCGATGCGTCCGCTACAGCGGGCTGGCTCTTCGACGACGAGAAGACCATGGCTGGCGATGCGCTGTTGGCTTCGCTTCGCGAGAGTTCGGCGATGGTTCCCGCGATCTGGCCGCTCGAGATCGCCAATCTGCTTGTCAGTGGCGAGCGACGGGGCCGCATCTCTCCGGAGCGAGTCGAACGTCAACTGGCGACGCTGAGCACACTGCCAATCCATGTCGACCCAGAGACGTGCGATCGGGCGTGGGACGAAATCCTTGCGCTCGCTCGTGCGCATCGATTGACCGTCTACGACGCGGCGTACCTGGAACTGGCGCTGCGGCTGGGCCTGCCCCTGGCGACACGCGATGGCGACCTCGCCGTCGCCGCCCGGGCCGCCGGGGTCGAGGTCATGGCCGTGTAGCGGCGGCGGCGGCGAGCGCCTCGGCGATGCCGCGCGCGAGCTCGTGCCGGCGCACCGGCTTGGCCAGGAAGCCGTCCATGCCGGCCTCGCGGCAGCGCCGGCGGTCGTCGCCGAAGGCGTTGGCGGTCAGGCCGACGATGGGGGTTCGCGCCTTGTCGCCGCCCAGCGCCCGGATCGTGCACGTCGCTTCCAGCCCGTCCATCTCGGGTATCTGCATGTCCATCAGCACCAGGTCGTAGGCGCCGTCCCGCACCGCCGTGCCGGCGAGCGCGCCGTTCTCGGCCACGTCCGAGGCGATGCCCAGCCTGGCCAGCATCGACGTCGCGACCAGCTGGTTGGTTTCGTTGTCGTCGGCAACCAGCACGCGCAGCGGCGTCGCGCGCGTCTTGACCAGGGCGCGCAGCTCGGCCTCGGCCGCCTCGGAGCTGGCCGCGGGGGCGCCCCGTTCCACCGTCTCGGCGATGGTGAACGGCAGGGTGGCGTGGAAGGTCGAACCGGAGCCCAGCGTCGATGCGACGCCGACCGCGCCGCCCATGCGCTCCGCCAGGCGCTTGCAGATGGCGAGCCCCAGGCCCGTTCCGCCGAAGCGCCGCGACACCGAGGCGTCCACCTGCACGTAGTCGCTGAACAGGGTGTCCAGCCGGTCGGGCGGAATGCCCGGGCCCGTGTCGGCGACCTCGAAACGGATCATGACGCTGCCATCCTCGCGCACGGCCTCGCGGCGCACGGCGATGGTCACGGCGCCCTCGGTGGTGAACTTCAAGGCGTTCGAGACGAAGTTCAGCAGGATCTGACGCAGACGGTGGGGATCGCCGGTGACCGCCGGCGGCAGGTCGTCGCCGATGGCGCAGCTCACCTGGATCGGACGCCCTGTCGCGCGCGATTGGACCAGGTCGGCGATCTGGCGCACCGTCTCGCGCGGGTCGAAATTGATGCGCTCCAGGTCCACCTTGCCGGCTTCCAGCTTTGACAGGTCCAGGATGTCGTTGACGATGCCCAGCAGTGACTCGCTCGATTCGACGATGATGCCGACCACCTTGCACTGGTCGGGATCGAGCGTGCCTTCCAGCAGCGCCGTCGCCATGCCGAGGACGCCGTTCATGGGCGTGCGGATCTCGTGGCTCATGGTCGCCAGGAAGTCGGACTTGCGCGCGTTGGCGCGCTCGGACACATCGCGGGCGCGCGCCAGCGCCTCGCCGTGGGCAATCAGTTCGTGCCGACGTACGGCCACCTCGCCCAGAAGCGCGCGGAACTCGCGCGCCAGAACGCCGATCTCGTCCTTGCGGCCGATGCCGGGCACGTCGCCTTCGACCGTCGCCCCACCCGCGCTGCGGACCGCCTCCATGGCGTGGCTCAGCTTGTCCAGGGGCCGGGTCACCAGCCGTCGCAGGAGCAGGAGAACGGCCGCGATCGCCGCGACCGCCAGCACGGCCGCGACCGCGATCGCCGGGACCGCCTGGCGCAACAGGCCCACCACCCGCTCGCCTTCCTTCCACGCCATGCCCATCGCGCCGATCGGCGCATCGTGCGTGGCGCCGAAAACCGGCGCGGCGATCAGCACATAGTCGTCGAGCTTCCGCGTGACGACGACGCCCTCGGCGGCGGCGGCCCGGCCAGGCTCGATCAGCGCGTCCTCGGGGAACGCCATGTCCTCGATCGAGAGATACGATTTCAGGGTCGTGCCGTCGGGCAGCATGGCCCGGATCGTTGCCACGTCGACCGCATCGCCGTCGTCGGCGTCATCGCGCACGAGCTCGAAGTACGTCCGCTCGATCGCGTCCGGGTCGCGGGTCGCGATGCCCTGCGCCGCCTGACTCGCGATCAGGCTCGTCAACTGGGTGGCCTCGGTGTGCGCGACGCGGACCATGAGCCCGCGTTCGGCCATTGTCTGCACGCCGATCACCACCCCGCAGCCCGCCAGCAGCCCGAGCGCCACGGCGCCGAGCACCAGGGCGTTCAGCGAGCGGATGGGCGACAGCGCCTGGACGTTCATGGTCGGCGGCCGCGACCCGAAGGCGGGGTCAGTCGGCGACCGTCTTCACCACCTCGCCCGAGATCGGATCGAGGTAGACCTCCAGCTTGTCGCCGTTGGCGGCGACCAGCTTGGCCTCTTAGCAGCCATCCTCAATGCCCAGGTGATACTCCGCGTAACGAAGGGCAGTGGCGTGACGATCGCGACCGTCAGGGTACGGACAGGAATCATGGTCAGCTCCTGGGGCGAGGGGGTCATGGGGCCCGTCCGGCGCGGTCCTGCCCGCGCCCGAAGGGTTGTCGCAGGCGACAATGCGTCGCGCGCCATTAAGGGCGCGTAAAGCCTCGAGGTGCCCGTGGACACCTCAGATGGAGGAGGTCAGGCGGCGGTCTTCGCCTTGTAGCGGCACAGGTCGGCGATGACGCAGTCCGCGCACTTGGGCTTGCGCGCCAGGCACGTGTAGCGGCCGTGCAGGATCAGCCAGTGATGGGCGTGGCGCTTCCAGGCGGCCGGGACCTTCTTCTCTAGCGCCAGCTCGACCGCCAACGGTGTCTTCCCGGGCGCTAGACCGGTGCGGTTGGCAACACGGAAGACGTGGGTGTCGACCGCGATGGTCGGCTGGCCGAACGCCGCGTTCAGCACGACCGAGGCGGTCTTGCGCCCGACCCCGGGCAGTTTCTCCAGATCCTCGCGCCGTTCGGGCACCCGCCCGCCGTGGCGATCGATCAGCGCCTGGGACAGCGCGACCACGTTCCTGGCCTTGGTGTTGTAGAGCCCGATGGTGGCGATCAGCGGCTTCACGCCATCCACCCCCAGCGCCACCATGGCCGCCGGTGTCGGCGCCGCCTTGAACAGGGCGGGCGTGGCGGCATTCACGCTCTTGTCGGTCGCCTGGGCCGACAGCACCACGGCGACGAGCAGGGTGAAGGGATCCTCGTATTCCAGTTCGGTCTCGGGTGCCGGGATCCGTTCGGCGAGCCGGGCGAAGACGTGGTCGATCGCGGCGGGTTTCATGGTGACGATTTTAGGCGGCCCGTTATGATCGGGCCATGACCACAATGGCGGCTCCGCTGTTCGACGCCGTGCTGCGGCCGCACCGCTCGCTCACGCCGCTCGGTCTGCGCCTGCTGGTCGGCGCGTTCGGCGTGGCGTGCGCGGCCCTGGGAGTCGGCTTCTGGCTGATCGGGGCGTGGCCCGTCGCCGGGTTCTTCGGGTTGGACGTGGCGCTGCTCTACGGCGCGCTCAAGCTCTCGATGCTCAGCGCGCGGCGTACCGAGCGCCTGCGCCTGACCGAGCACGAGCTGGTCGTCCGCCGCGTCGATCCGTGGGGCCGGGTGGACGACGTGCGCATCGCTCCGCCGCATTGGCTGCGGGTCGAGATCGACGACCCGGTGCGCCACGACAGCCAGCTCCGGCTGGTCTCCCATGGCCGCGGCGTGACCGTGGGCGGCTTCCTGATGTCGTCCGAGCGGGGCGATCTGGCGCGCACGCTGCGCGCGGCGCTGCGGCGCCTGGTTCAGAGCCCCAGCACGTCCTTCATGGCGTAGAGCCCGGGGGGGCGCCCCGGCGTCCACAGCGCGGCGGCCAGCGCGCCGCGCGCGAAGATCGCCCGCGTCGTCGCCTTGTGGATCAGTTCCAGCCGTTCGCCCTCGGCCGCGAACAGCACCGTGTGCTCGCCCGCTACGTCGCCGCCGCGCAAGCTCGCGAAGCCGATGGCGCCAGGCTTGCGCGCGCCCGTCAGGCCGTCACGGCCGCGTTCAGACGTCACATCCAGGTAAATGCCGCGCGCGCGCGCCGCGGCCTGGCCCAGCGCCAGCGCCGTGCCCGAGGGCGCGTCGACCTTGTGGCGGTGGTGCATCTCGACAATCTCGATGTCCCACGCGGCATCCAGGCTGCGCGCGGCGCGCTCAACCAGGCCGAGCAGCAGGTTCACGCCCAGGCTGAAGTTGGCCGCGCGCACCACGACGGTCGTGCGCGCCGCCTCGGCAATAGCGCGTTCCTGCTCGGCGTTGAGCCCGGTCGTCCCGGCGACCAGCGCCACGCCGTGCCGGGCCGCCAACACCGCATGGCGCGCGGTCGCCGCCGGCACCGTGAAATCCAGCACCGCGTCGCACCCCCGCACGAAGGCCTCCGCGTCGGCGCCGATGGCGACGCCCAGCGGCGCGACGCCCGCCGCCGTTCCCGCGTCCTGGCCGAGCGCCGGGGACGCGGGCCCCTCGCTCGCGCTGGTGACACGGCAGTCCGATCGGCCCACCGCCTCGTGCACCAGCATCTGGCCCATGCGCCCAGCGGCGCCCGCGATGCCCAGGCGGACGGTCATGGCGTCACGGCGTCAGCCCGCCTTGCCCAGCGCGCGTAGCACCTTGAGCTGGAAGTCGTGCACCGCGTGCTCGCTCACCTCGGAGCGCGCCGCGTCGACCACGAACGCGCCGCGTCGGTAGCCCAGGCTGTGCAGGCCGTTCTGCACGCTCTCGCAGATCGGAATGTCCTCGGCACGCACCACGTCGACGAATTCGATCACCTCGCGCTCGACCGCCGTCGACGTGGCGTGCGGGAAGTACCACTCGCAGCGCTGCACCGTCTGCTCGGGCCCGATCGGCACGTGGTGGAACACCGTCAGGTTGCCGCCCGGGTACGCCTCGATGCACCAGTTGGGAAACAGCAGCCAGCTCGCGAAGGCGTCGGGCTTCGCCGCGCCCTCGGTGACGGTCGTATAGCGACGCTTGTCGGGCGCGCGGCTGGTGTGGCTGTGGTGATGCTCGTGGGTCACCACCCGGTAGGACGCGTAGTCGAGCGCCTCGGCGATGAGGGACTGGTGCTGCACCGGGCAGTGGAAGCACTCGTCGTAGTTCTCGACCGAGTTCTTCCAGTTGGCCTTGAGCGGGAACTCGTTGCGGTGCGCGCACAGGAGCCGCGCCGCGTTGGGCGAGTACGCAGCGATCTCGGCCTTCAACGCGCCGGTCACGGTCTCGAAGGCCGGGGCCTTGCCGTCCAGGTTGACAAACAGGAAGCCCAGCATCTCGCCCAGCGGCACCGCGGTCAGGCAGAACGCGCCCTGGTCGAAGCGCGCCATGCGCTCGGCACCGCGCGCCGTGCGCAAGGCACCGTCGAGCCCGTAACTCCACGCGTGATAGGGGCACGTGATGACCGCCTTGACGTTGCCCTCGCCTTCCAGCAGGCGGTGGGCGCGGTGCTGGCAGACGTTGAAGAAGGCGCGGATCACGCCGTCGGCGCCGCGTACGAGCGCGACGCTCTGGTCCAAGATGTCGCGCACGATGTAGCTGCCGGGATCGGGCAGCATCGCGACGTGGCCGACGTACTGCCACGTGGCGTGGAAGAGCGCGGTCGTCTCGCGCCGGAAGATGGCGGGGTCGTGGTAGTAGGAGCCGGGCAGCGTGCGCGAGCGCGCGGGATCCGTGTCGAACGCGGCGAGCGGCCCGGTACGGGCGATCTGGCTCATGGCGCTTCCTCGGGCGTGGGCGTCGTGGCCGCGATGATGGCGCAGTCGCGCGCTTGGCGAAAGGGCCATGGCGTTGCCCGGCGTGGGCCGAGGCCATTCCGCGGCGAGCGGTCTCCTAGACGCCGAGCGTTCGGCGCGCTCACTCAATCCAACCCAAGAAACACCAGCATCGCGCGGTTCATGGCTCGCATCTCGGGTGCTGCAAGGCGGCCGACACGTCGTCCCAGGTTCGATCGCCGCACCTTTGTGATCTTGTCGACCATGAGCTGCGACCTCGACCTAAGGCCGTTCGCGTCACTAGGGTCGATCGGAATACGGATCAATGGGGCGAGGGTCGGATCGGATGTCAGAGGACAAATGGTCACCGAGTCCGAATTCGCGAAATCGTCGCCTTAAGCAATCACGGCTGGCCGAGGTTTTCCGGCGTAGCCCGTGGCGGAAACGGTCCAGATCTCGCCCCGCTTCAACCTTCGTTGAACTCCGAGATGGCGTCGACGAACGCCTAGTCCTCCCCTGCCCGCCGGCTTCGCGCGACGAGCCGGGATTTCCGCCGCGCCTCGGCCTTGAACGCGGGCGTACGCGTATCGGGCAGCCACATCCGGACTTGGCGCAGGCCGCGCGCGCATGCGCCGGCGATAGCTGCGCACCCTGTCCCGGCTGGCCTGATTGTGTGATTCGGTCATGGCTGCGTCCTGTGTGACGGGCAATCTACCATTAACGTCCTGCGACGGCGAATTGCGACCCGGCGCGCTACTCGCGCAGGTCGTTCCACAGATCCTTGACCTTGGCGAAAAAGCCTTCCGATTCGGGGCTGGTGTGCTTGCCCGCCTTGTCGAATTCCTTCAGCAGCTCCTTCTGCTTGGCGCTCAGGTTGACCGGCGTCTCGATGGTCGCCTGCACGATCATGTCGCCGCGCCCCTGGCCTCGCATGGGCACCATGCCCTTGCCCTTCAGGCGGAACTGGTGGCCCGACTGGGTGCCCGCTGGGATGGTGACCCGCGCGCGCGCGCCGTCGATGGTCGGTACTTCGATTGCGCCGCCCAGCGCCGCTGTGGTCATGGGGATCGGCACGCGGCACAGGATCGTCACGCCTTCGCGCTGGAACACTCGGTGCGGCTTGACCGCCAGGAAGATGTACAGATCGCCGGGCGGGGCGCCGCGCAGGCCGGCCTCGCCTTCGCCCGAGAGCCGGATGCGCGTGCCGTCCTCCACGCCTGGGGGGATCTGCACCTGCAGCGTCTTGTCCCGCTGCACCCGGCCCGAGCCGCCGCAGGATCGGCAGGGATCACGGATCACGCGGCCGGCGCCACCGCACGTGGCGCAGGTGCGCTCGATGGTGAAGAAGCCCTGCTGGGCGCGCAGCTTGCCGGTGCCGCCGCAGGTCGGGCAGGCGCTTGGCTGGGCGCCATCGGCCGAGCCGCTGCCGGTGCACGACTCGCACACCACCGCCGTGGGCACGCGGACCTTGGTCTGCTTGCCCTTGAACGCGTCCTCGAGCGAGATCTCCAGGTTGTAACGCAGGTCGCCGCCACGCCGCTGGCCGCCGCGCCCGCGACTCCGGCCGCCCAGCTCGCCGAACAGGTCGTCGAACATGTCGGCGAAGGTCGACGAGAAGTCGACGCCGGCACCGCCCGCCTGGCCGGCGCCGTCGAACGCGGCGTGGCCGTACTGGTCGTAGGCGGCGCGCTTCTGGTCGTCCTTCAGGACCTCGTACGCCTCGCTGACTTCCTTGAACCTGCGCTCGGCGTCGGCGTCACCGGGATTGCGGTCCGGGTGATACTTCATGGCCATCTTGCGGTACGCCGACTTCAGCGCGGCCGCGTCGGCGCCGCGCTCGACCCCCAGCGTCTGGTAGTAGTCCTGCTTCGCCATCGAGCCGCCCCGAAACGCGGGACGGCGCGGCCATGATGGCCGCGCCGATCCGACCTACAGTGTCCTTCTATCCCGATCGGACGGCACGCGTCCGCCCTCGATCGGTCAGGCCCGGCGACCCTTGCGGTCGTCGTCGACCTCCTCGAACTCGGCGTCGACGACCTTGTCGGTCGCGCCTTGCTCCGCGGCGCCGCCAGGGGCCTCGGCGCCACCGCCGGCCGCGGCGGCCTGCTGGTCTGCCTTGTACATGGCCTCGCCCAGCTTCATGGACGCCTGCATCAGCGCGTTGGTCTTGGCCTGGATCTCGTCCGCGTCCTCGCCCGCCAGCGCGCCCTTCAGCGCGGCCACCGCCGCCTCGACGCCCTTGCGGTCGGCCTCGGCGACCTTGTCGCCGTGCTCCGCCAGGTTCTTCTCGGTGGCGTGGACCAGGCCATCGGCGTGGTTGCGCGCCTCGACCAGCTCGCGCCGCTTCTTGTCGTCGGCGGCGTGGCTCTCGGCTTCCTTGACCATGCGCTCGATGTCGTCGTTGCTGAGCCCGCCCGAGGCCTGGATTCGGATCTGCTGCTCCTTGCCGGTCGCCTTGTCCTTGGCCGAGACGCTGACGATGCCGTTGGCGTCGATGTCGAAGGTGACCTCGACCTGGGGAACGCCGCGCGGCGCCGGCGGGATGCCGACCAGATCGAACTGGCCGAGCAGCTTGTTGTCCGCCGCCATCTCGCGCTCGCCTTGGAACACGCGGATGGTCACCGCGGTCTGGCCGTCCTCGGCGGTCGAGAAGATCTGGCTCTTGCGCGTCGGGATTGTGGTGTTGCGGTCGATCAGGCGGGTGAACACGCCGCCCAGGGTCTCGATGCCCAAGCTCAGGGGTGTCACGTCCAGCAACAGGACGTCCTTGACCTCGCCCTTGATGACCGCGGCCTGGATCGCCGCGCCCATCGCCACCACCTCGTCCGGGTTGACGCCCTTGTGCGGCTCCTTGCCGAAGAAGGTCTTCACCGCCTCGATCACCTTGGGCATGCGGGTCATGCCGCCGACCAGGATGACCTCGTCGATCTCGCCGGCGCTCAGCCCGGCGTCCTTCAGGGCCTGGCGGCATGGCGCGATGGTCTTCTGGATCAGATCCTCGACCAGCGATTCCAGCTTGGCCCGGGTCAGCTTGATCGAAAGGTGGATCGGCTGGCCGTCCTTGGCCGTGATGAACGGCAGGTTGACCTCGGTCTGCATCGAGCTCGAGAGTTCGATCTTGGCCTTCTCGGCCGCCTCCTTTAGGCGCTGCAGGGCGAGCTTGTCGCCGCGCAGGTCGATGGCGTTCTCCTTCTTGAACTCGTCCGCCAGGTAGTCGATGACGCGCTTGTCGAAGTCCTCGCCGCCCAGGAACGTGTCGCCGTTGGTCGACTTCACCTCGAACACGCCGTCGCCGATCTCCAGCACCGAGATGTCGAAGGTGCCGCCGCCCAGGTCGTAGACCGCGATCGTGCCGGTCTTCTTCTTCTCCATGCCGTAGGCGAGCGCGGCGGCGGTCGGCTCGTTGACGATGCGCAGCACGTCGAGCCCGGCGATCTTGCCGGCGTCCTTGGTGGCCTGGCGCTGGCTGTCGTTGAAGTAGGCGGGAACCGTGATCACCGCCTGGGTCACCGGCTCGCCCAGGAACGCCTCGGCGGTCTCCTTCATCTTGATCAGGATGAAGGCGGAAATCTCGCTCGGGCTCAGGGCCTTGCCGCCGGCGTGCACCCACGCGTCGCCGTTGTCGGCTTTCACGATGCGGTAAGGAACCAGGTCGATGTCCTTGTTGACCATGGGGTCGCTGTACGAGCGGCCGATCAGGCGCTTGATCGCGAACAGCGTGGTCTCCGGATTGGTCACCGCCTGGCGCTTGGCGGCCTGGCCGACCAGACGCTCGCCCGAGCTGGTGAACGCGACCATCGACGGCGTGGTGCGCTGGCCCTCGGCGTTCTCGATCACGCGGGCCGACTTGCCCTCCATGACGGAAACGCACGAATTGGTCGTGCCCAGGTCGATTCCGATGACTTTGCTCATGGTTTCTCCTCGCATGGCGAGCCCAGGCGACCTTGCTTCAGCATCGCCGGAGCCCCCGGGATCTCGTGATGGGGGCCGCACCCGCGGATTGGCCCCATGGATCGCACGGTTATATGGGCGCGCCGGGCCGCCGCCGCAAGCGTCTCCGTCAAGCGATTGTATCGACGGCGATGACCGCGGCGCGCGCCGGGCCGTTCTTGGTCACCGCCACCATGGCGGGGCGCAGCAGGCGGCCGTGCAGCATGAAGCCGGTGCGCAGCACCTGGGCCACGGTGCCGGCCGGCTGGTCCGCCGTCTCCACCTCGAAGACGGCCTGGTGCAGGTTGGGGTCGAACGGCTCGCCCTTGGGGTCGAACCGTTTGACGCCGTACTTCTCGAAGGCGCCGAGCAGCGTGCGTTCGGTCAGTTCGACGCCCTGGCGCAGGGCCGCCGCGGCGGGCTCGGCGGAGGCCGAGGCCAGCGCCTGGCTCAGGCTGTCGGCGACGTCCAGCAGCGCCCCGGCGAAGCGGGACACGGCGTAGCGCCCGGCGTCCTCGCGCTCACGCTCGGACCGCCGCCGCACGTTCTCGGTCTCGGCGATGGCGCGCAACGCCTGGTCGCGCAGCTGGGCGACCTCGGCCTCGAGCGCGGCGATGCGCGCCTCGGGCGCGGGTGCATCGTTGGCGGGCGGCGGGGCGTCGGTCGTCGCCGCCGCTTCACCCGTGGGCGGGGCGGCCTCGGGCGTGCCGCCGGGTTGCTCGATCTTGCTCTCGTTCATGACGGTCCGTGGCTCTGACGGGTGGGGTGCGCGGCGCTCACGACACCAAGCGGCCGACCGCGCGCGCGGTGTAATCGACCATGGGGATGATGCGGCCGTAGTTCAACCGGGTCGGGCCGATGACGCCGATCGCGCCGACCATGCGGCCGTGGCGGTCGTGGAACGGCGCCACCACCGTCGAACACTCGGTCAGGCCGAACAGCGCGTGCTCGGCGCCGATGAAGATGCGCACGCCCTCGGCGTCCTGGGCCAGCTCGACCAGGCGCATCAGATCGCGCTTGGTCTCCAGGATCTGAAACAGGTTGCGGATGCGGTCCAGGTCCTGGACCGCCGCCAGATCCTTCAGCAGGTTGGCGTGGCCGCGTACGATCAGGGTGCCTTCGTCACCCTCGCCGGCGCGCGTCGCTAGGCCGGCGGCGACCACCCGCGCGGTCAGGGCATCCAGCTCGGCCGTGTGGTCGTCCAGCTCGCGCTGCACCAGGGAGCGTACGTCGTCCAGCGCGCGCCCGACCAGACGTGCGTTCAGGTAGTTGGTCGCCTGCACCAGGGCCGAGGGCAGCAGCCCGCGCGGCAGGTCGATGACGCGGTTCTCGACGACGCCGCCCTCGCCGACCAGCACCACCAGGGCCTGTTGGCCGGACAGCGGCACGAACTCCACGTGGCTGACTTTGCTGGCGTCGTGCTTGGGCGCCACGACCACACCGGCGCAGCTCGACAGGCCCGACAGCATGGTGGTCGCCTCGGTGAGCAACTCCGCGGTGGTCCGGCCTGCGCCCTGGCAGTGGCGCTCGATGGTCTCCTGCTCGTCGGGACTCAGGTTGCCCACCTCCATCAGACCGTCGACGAACAGGCGCAGGCCGGAATCCGTCGGCACGCGCCCCGCCGAGGTGTGCGGCGCGCGCAGCAGGCCCAGATCCTCGAGGTCCGCCATGACGTTGCGGATCGTCGCCGGCGACAGCTTGCCGTTCAGGCGTCGCGACAGCGTGCGCGAGCCCATCGGTTCGCCGGTGGCCACGTACGCCTCGACGATCTGGCGGAAGATGTCGAGCGATCGCTTGTTCAGCTCGTTCAGGGCGGCCATGGCAACGATTCGACGGACTTCAAACGATACTCCGATGTATTTAAGTGGGCCCCTCGGCCCCGTCAACGCCGCCAGGACCACTGCGCCGCGACCTCAGGCACCATGAACGTCTACCGGCGTATTGAAGGGTTCCTTGATCCGGGTCGCCACGGTCCCGCCATCGCGGCTCTGGACGGGGACATCGGCGCCATCCTCGCGGCGGTGCGCGGCCTGTTGGTGCACGACGCCCATCTGGACCTCTACGGCGTGACGGAGGCCGACTGCGACACGGTCTCGCGTGCCACGCTGCCTGTGGCGGCGCGCCTCGACCGCCTCATGGCGCGCGCGGACCGGCCGCTCGGCCAGGCCCGGCCGCCGGGCCTGCGCGATGTCGGCACCTGCCGCGATTTCGCCCTGCTCACGTGCGCGTTCCTCCGTCGGCACGACGTAGCGGTGCGTGTGCGCTGCGGCTTCGCGCGCTACTTCACGCCGGGTCGCCTCGAGGACCACTGGATCTGCGAGTACCGACCGACGGGTCCGCCCTGGGCACGCGCCGACGCGCAGCCCGACGAGGCCCACCGTCGCCACCTGGGCATCGCCTTCGACCCCGCCGACCTGCCGGACGACGCGTTCCTGACCGCCGACGAAGCGTGGCGCGCGTACCGCGCCGGCGCCATCGTGGCTGAGGCGTGCGGCCACGGCGCGGACGGCGGCGTCTGGTTCCTGTGGGTCAACCTCGCGCGCGACCATCTCGCGCTTCGCGACCGGTTGACGTCGGATTGGGACTCGCGGCGCGAGTCCGCGTCGAACCCGCCGCATCTGGATGCGGCATGGCTGGCGCGCGGTGATGCTCTGGCGGCGCTCATCGGGGCCGCGACCGATGCCTCGGGCATGGGCGATCCGCCGTTCGCGCTCGCGCCATTCTAGCTTGGCGCGGCCGGCTTTGACGGGTCGGGGTCGCGGCGCTAGGTTGCGCGCCCCATCCAGGATTCGAGCCATGACCCTCCGCCCCTCGGGCCGAGCGCCCGATGAACTCCGCGCCGTCCGGCTTGAAGCCGGCTGGGCCAAGCACGCCGAAGGAAGCTGCCTCGCGCGCTTCGGCGACACGCACGTGCTATGCACCGCCAGCGTCGAGGAACGGGTGCCGCCGTTCCTGCGCAACAGCGGCAAGGGCTGGGTGACGGCCGAGTACGGCATGCTGCCGCGCTCCACTCACACCCGCACCGAGCGTGAGGCCGCGCGCGGCCGCCAGGGTGGTCGCACCCACGAGATCCAGCGCCTGATCGGCCGCAGTTTGCGCGCGGTGACGCGGCTCGACCTCCTGGGAGAGCGGCAGATCAAGATCGACTGCGACGTGCTGCAGGCCGACGGGGGTACGCGCACGGCGGCGATCACCGGCGCCTTCGTCGCGCTGCACCGCGCCTGCGCGCGCCTGGTCGCAGCCAAGGCCCTGGCCGCGCTGCCGATCGCCGATCATGTGGCGGCGATCAGCTGCGGCATCGTCGGCGGCCAGGCCGTGCTCGACCTCGACTACGCCGAGGATTCCGGCGCCGAGGCCGACGCCAACTTCGTGCTGACCGGCGCGGGCGCGCTGATCGAGGTGCAGGCGACCGCCGAGGCCCACCCCTTCACCGAGGCGCAGTTGGCCGAGCTGATCGCGCTCGCGCGCGCCGGCATCGCGCGCCTGGTCGCGGCGCAGCGCGTGGCCATCGACGCGGCCACCGCTACGACACCATGACGCGGCTCAGGGCCGGCGATCGGCTCGTCGTTGCCAGCCACAACCCGGGCAAGGTGCGCGAGATCGTCGATCTGCTGGCGCCGCTCGGCGTCGTGCCGGTTGGCGCGTCCGAACTCGGCTTGGCCCAGCCCGCGGAGACCGGCGATACCTTCGCCGCGAACGCCACGCTGAAGGCGCGCGCCGCCGCCGATGCCACGGGCCTGCCGGCGCTGGCCGACGATTCGGGCCTGATGATCGCGGCGCTGGGCGGCCAGCCGGGCGTGCACACGGCGCGCTGGGCCGGGCCGGCACGTGACTACGCGGCCGCCTTCGCGCGCATCGAGCGGGAACTGGCCGGACGCGCCGACCGCCGCGCGCGCTTCGTCGCCACGCTCGCGTTGGCGCTTCCCGGCGGTGGCGTCGACCTGTTCGAAGGCACGGTCGATGGTGTCCTGGTGTCGCCGCCGCGCGGCGCCAATGGCTTCGGCTACGACCCCGTCTTCGAACCCGATGGCGAGGGCCGCACCTTCGCCGAGATGGCGCCCGAGGAGAAGCGGCGCTTCAATCACCGCGCGCGCGCGTTCGCCAAGCTGGTGGCGCATCTTGGCCGCGCCTGACCCGATCGGGGTCTACGTTCACTGGCCGTTCTGCCTGGCCAAGTGCCCCTACTGCGATTTCAACAGCCACGTGCGCGCGGCGATCGACCAGGCGGGCTGGCGCGCTGCGTTGCTGGCCGAGCTGGACCATGCGGCATCGAAGGAGGCATCAGAGCGCGCGGTGGCGACCGTGTTCTTCGGCGGCGGCACGCCGTCGCTGATGGACCCGGCGATCGTCGGCGCCGTACTCGACACCATCGCCGCGCGTTTCGCCTTGGCCGACGACGTCGAGGTCACGCTTGAGGCCAACCCGACCTCGGTCGAGGCCGCGCGGTTCACGGGCTTCCGCGCCGCCGGCGTCAACCGCGTCTCCATCGGCGTCCAGGCGCTCGACGACGACGCGCTGCGTCTCCTCGGCCGGCATCATTCGGCGTCCGAGGCCGCGCGCGCCGTCGACCTGGCGTGCGCGATCTTCCCGCGCGCCTCGCTCGATCTGATCTACGCCCGGCCCGGCCAGACGCCGGATGCCTGGCGCGCCGAGCTCGCGCGCGCGCTCGCCTTCGGCACGACGCACGTCTCGGCCTACCAGTTGACCATCGAGCCCGGCACGCACTTCCACGGCCTGCACCGCCAGGGCGCGTTGCCCACGCTCGACGAGGACGTGGCGATCACCCTGTGGGAAACGACGCAGGACATCCTGGCTGGCGCCGGCTTCCGCGCCTACGAGGTGTCGAACCACGCGCGTCCCGGCGAGGAATGCCGGCACAACCTGATCTACTGGCTCGCCGGCGATTGGATCGGCCTCGGCCCCGGCGCGCACGGCCGCATCGGTGAGGGCGCGGGCCGCCGCGCCATCGTGCGCGCCCGCCTGCCCGAGACGTGGCGCGCGCTCGTCGCCGCGCACGGCCACGGCACCGAGTCCACGACCGTCCTCGACCCCGACGACGCGGTCGAGGAGGCGCTGCTGATGGGCCTGCGCCTGGACGAAGGCATCGCGCGCGATCGCTTCGCGCGCGCCACCGGCCGCGCGCTCGACGACGCCCTTCGCGCCGATCGTCTGGCGCCGCTGGTGGCCGGGGGCTTCGTGGTGGCGGACGCCGCCGGCATCCGAGCGACGGCCCGGGGCCGCGCCGTGCTCAACAGCGTCATCGCGCACTTGGTGTGAATCGCTTCGGCCGCGTTCGGTCGATGACGCCTACTGCGTCGGCGTCCCGAACGAGGTGGCGGCCGGCGCGATGAGCTGCGCCGTGCCTTCGCGCACCTCGTAGATCGCGAACGTGCGTTGCGACGTGCCGTCGGCGTGGAAGCGGAACACGCCGTCGATCCCGGCGAAGCCGCTGGGCCGCGTCAACCGGTCCGTGGTGAAGGGCGCCTCGGGCGCGGTCGCCACCAGCGCGCCAGCCAGCGCGATCGCGTCGTAGGCCAGGCTCGCGCGCGCCCGCGGCTTGCGCCCGAAGGCCGCCTCGAAGCGCTGGGCGAACGCGGTCTTGAGCGCCGGGTCGGGTGCGGCGAACCACGCACCGGTCAGGCCCGGCTCGGCCAGGGTCTTGGGGTCGTCCCAATCCGCGGTGCCCAGCACCTGGACGCCGGGCGCCGCGATGTCGAAGAACGGCAGCAACGCCGCCACCGAACGCAGGCTGGATCCGGCGTCGGGCAACAGCACCGCGTCGTAGCCCAATTCACCAAGGCCGGCCGCCTGGTCCAGGCGCACGCGCGCGACGTGCGCCGCCTTGTCGTCGCGACCCTCCAGCGACGCGCGCTGCAGCGCGATGGCGGAACCGCGCGTGCCCATGTTGGCGAAGGCGCCGACCGCCCCGTTCTGGTCGATGGCGCCCGGCTCGTAGTAGCCGGGCTGGGCCATCAGGACGCCACGCAGCGCGGTCGACGCGGCCAACGCGCGCACCATGATGCGCCCGGTGTCGGTGTCCGGCGCCAGCGCGGCGAAGCGCGTGCGCCCTTGGCCGGCGGCGTAGGCGACCACCTGGTCGATCTGGTCCTCGGGCGCCAGGCCGAAGACGAAGACACCGTCGGCCGCGACGCGACGGTCCGACGAAAAGGCGACCATGGGCACGCCGGCCGCCGTGGCGACCGGCGCCACCGCGCCGACCTCGGGCGCGACCACGGGGCCCAGCACCAGGTGGGCGCCCTCGGCCAGAGCGGCCGTGGCCATCGCGGCCGCCTGAGCCGGCGCGCCGCCGGTATCCTTGGGCAACAGCAAGAGATCGTCGCGCCCCAGGTCGAACAGTGCCAGCGTCGCCGCGTCCAGAAGATCGCGGCCCAGCACGGCGCGCTCGCCACTCAGCGGCAGCAGCAGCGCGACCGTGGCCGGGCCCGTCGGCGCCGGCGCGGCCAGCGGCTCGGCCGGCGCGGTCGTCGTGGTCACCGATGGGGCCGGCGCCGGCTCGAAGGTCGGCGGGATCGAAGTCTCGGCTTGCTGGCCCGGCGCCGGCTCGAAGGTCGGCGGGATCGAAGTCTCGGCTTGCTGGCCCGGCGGCGGCGGCGATACCTTGGCGGGCTGGCACGCGGCGAGCAGGACGGCGGCGACGAGCCATGCAGCAAGACGCATCGACGGGGTCCTCCGACCCGGGCCAGGGCTCCGAGCCTAGCGAGGCCGAGCCGTCCCGTAAACTCACGCCGGGCCTCTACCTGGTCGCGACGCCGATCGGCAATCTGGGCGACGTGACGTTGCGCGCTCTCCAGGTCCTGCGCGGCGTCGACGTGATCGCGTGCGAGGACACGCGAATCACCCGCCGCTTGCTCGAACGCCATGTCGTCGCCACGCCCATGACGCCCTACCACGAGCACAACGCGCGCCGCGTCCGGCCCGGCCTGATCGCGCGCCTGTCCGAGGGCGCGCGCATCGCGCTGGTCTCCGACGCCGGCACGCCGCTGGTCTCGGACCCCGGTTTCAAGCTGGTCGAGGCGGCCATCGCGGCGGGCGTCGCGGTGATCCCGGTGCCGGGCGCCTCGGCGGCGCTGGCGGCGCTCGTGGTCGCCGGCCTGCCGACCGACCGGTTCCTGTTCGTAGGCTTCCTGCCGCCCAAGGCGGCGGCGCGCTGGACCGCGCTGGCCGAACTCGCGGCCGTGCGGGCCACGCTGGTGATCTACGAGACGGGTCCGCGGCTCGGCTCCGCGCTGGCCGACATGGCGCACGTGCTCGGGCCGCGCCCGACGGCGGTCGCGCGCGAACTGACCAAGCTGCACGAGACGGTCGTACGCGGCCGGCTCGACGCGCTTGCCGTGCGCTTCGCCGAGGCGCCACCACGCGGCGAGATCGTGGTGGTGGTCGGCCCGCCGGCCGAGGCCACGCCTTGGGACGACGCGGCCATCGACGCGGCGCTTGACGACGCGCTCGCGCGCCTGTCGCCGGCTGCGGCGGCGGCCGAGGTCGCGGGCCTCAGCGGCCGGCCGCGGCGCGCGATCTACGCGCGGGCGCTGGCGCGCCGGCGATGACACGGGCCCGCCGCGTCGCCGCCGAGGCGCGTGGCCGGCGCGGCGAACGTCTGGCCGCGCTCCGGCTCGGTCTGGCCGGCTACACCATCCTGGCCCGGCGCGAGAAGAACCCGTTCGGCGAGATCGACCTGATCGCGCGGCGCGGCCGCGTGGTGGTGTTCGTCGAGGTCAAGGCGCATGCCGCCGTTGGCCCCAACGGGCCGGTGGGCGCGCGCCAGCAGGCACGAATCGCGCGCGCCGCCGAGGCGTTCCTGGCGCGCCGGCGCGATCTGGCCGGGCTCGACGTACGCTTCGATCTGGTCGTGGTGGCACCCTGGCGCTGGCCGCGCCACGTCATGGACGCTTGGCGCCCCTGATCGGATGTCGATCCGAGGGGCTACGCGCGCGCCGACGCGTCATCAGGCCGGCCGCAACCAGGCCCGCGCCCAGCAGCCCCATGCCAGCCGGCGCGGGGATCGCCTGCACGACCTGGTTGACGGTCAGGTCCACGGTCACGGTCGAGTCCATGAACACGAGCGCGTCCGAGCTGCGCGTGACCGTGCCGTTCAGCGCACCATCCAGCAACGCCGCTAGTTCGCCCGCGGCGAAGGTCTTGTTGCGCGTCGAGATGGTCGCCGCACCGCCGTTGGCCACGTTGTTGACGTTGAACGAGGCAACGGCCGGCCCGTCGAATCTGATCACGAAGGCCTCGTCCAGGCCGTTGTTGTCCCAGAAGCGCAGCGAAATGGTGGCGGAGACCGCCGACAGGATGTCGCCAATCCCGAAGCCGAAACCGGCCAGCTCGTCAACGAAGGAATGGGCGAACGTCGTGCTCGTCCGGTTGCTGCACAACCGCGTACCGTCGCCCGTCGGCGTGGTGGGACATGGCGTGGTCAGGTTGGGCGCGGTGAATGTATCGACGACGGTGACCGGCACCGGGATCGCCAAGGCGGGCGTGGCGAGCACGGCGAGAACACCGGCGGTCGCCAGGGCAGCTATCGTTCGTACCACCGTCACACCCCCCTGCGACTGTCTTGTTGAAGCAACGTCGTCAGCCGCCGAGCGGGCACCGGCCCGATCTTCGGGATCGACCCGAGCAAACTTCGTGCCTACGGCCATAACCCATTGATTCATTGCATGTTAACCATAGTGGGCTCGAGCCAGGACCCATCGCGTTGTCAAAGGAACCGACACTGGGACCGGACCGTTGCATCGATTCGCTTCATCAACGTCCCGTCGAGGGCCGTCATTCCCGGCCGGGCGTGGCCTACGCGCCCGCTTATGGTATGATTTCGCGACTCGTTCCCTGACCTTTCCGGGGTCCCGCTCGTGCCGTTGCCCCTGCCGATGGTTCTCGCGGTCACGCTGGCCCTCGCCGCCGCCGTCCAGGGCTGCACGCCGGCCGGCATCATCATCGGCGGCGCGGCGACCACCGGCGTCGCCGCGGCCCAGGAACGTTCGGTCGGCGCCGCCATCGACGACCTGGCAATCCGCACCGAGATCAACCACTACCTGTTCCAGGCCGACGAGAAGCTGTTCAGCGCCGTCGGCATCGACGTGGTCGAGGGCCGCGTGCTGCTGACCGGCCACATGCCCAAGCCCGAGGACCGGGTCGAGGCTGTGCGGCTTGCCTGGCAGGCCGCCGGCGTCAAGGAAGTGTTGAACGAGATCCAGGTGACCGAGAAGGGCGGGCTCGGCAACTACCTGCGGGATGTCGCGATCGCCAGCGAACTGCGCGCAGACCTGCTGTTCGACAGCGCCATCCTGTCGATCAACTACAACGTCGAGGTGGTCAACCAGGTCGTCTACCTGATCGGTATCGCCCAGGACCAGGCCGAACTCGACGCCGTGATCGCGCACGCGCGCGCCATCCGCTACGTCGAGCGCGTGGTCAGCCATGTGCGGCTGAAGGGCGACGAACCGCGCGCCTGACCCGCGGTCGGCGCTGGCGCGTTTCCTCGTGACCCGGGACGCCGCCCTCGCCTATTGATCCGCGAACCGCCGTTGCGCTTCGTGAGGAGGAACCGTTGAGCCTCGCCGTCGCGATCCAGATGGACCCCATCGAGTCGATCAACATCGACGCCGATTCGACCTTCGTGCTCGCGCTCGAAGCCCAGGCGCGCGGCCACCTGCTTTACCACTACCTGCCGCGCGACCTGGTCTTGCGCGAAGGGCGCGTCTGCGCCAACGCGCGCAAGCTGGTGGTGCGGCGCGAGAAGGGGCGTCACGCCGACCTGGGGCCGTTCGAGCGCATCGACCTGGCCGTGATGGACGTGGTGCTGATGCGCCAGGACCCGCCGGTCGACATGGCGTACATCACGGCGACCCATCTGCTCGAGCACGTGCACCCCAAGACGCTGGTGGTCAACGATCCGGTCAGCGTGCGCAACGCGCCCGAGAAGCTGTTCGTCACCCATTTCGACGGCGTCATGCCGCCGACGCTCATCACGTCGAACTGGGACGAGGTGCGCGCGTTCCGCGCCGCGCACGCCGACATCATCCTGAAGCCGCTGTTCGGCAACGGCGGCGCCGGCGTCTTTCACGTCCGCCCCGGCGACGAGAACTTCAACGCCCTGCTCGAGCTGTTCACCCAGTTCTACCGCGAACCGATCATGGTGCAGCGCTACGTGCCCGAGGTGCGCGCCGGCGACAAGCGCATCATCCTGATCGACGGCGAGCCGGTGGGCGCCATCAACCGCGTGCCGGCCGAAGGCGAGAGCCGGTCGAACATGCATGTGGGTGGCCAGCCCGAGAAGACGACGCTGACCAAGCGCGAACGCGAGATCTGCGAGGCGATCGGCCCGGCGCTGAAGGCGCGGGGCCTGCTGTTCACCGGCATCGACGTGATCGGCGGCTATCTGACCGAGATCAACGTCACCTCGCCGACCGGCCTGCAGGAGATCAACCGCTTCGACGGCGTCAAGCTCGAGGCGCGCATCTGGGACGCGATCGAGAAGAAGAAGGGCCGGGCGTAGGCGCGAGGGCGTGACGGGGGGACACCATGGGTTTCGACGAGAAGGTCGATCGGGCGGGCGTGGTCGGCAGCTGCCAGGATCTGCTGCGCTTCCAGGCGATGTTCGCGCGCCACTTCGCTGGCGGGCCGGCCGACCGTTTCGGCGCCGAGGGCGAGGCGGTGGTCGTGTGCGCGCTCCGGCGCTACGGCCAGTACCGCGGGCAGTTGATCCGCGACGCGCTCGAGGCGGCGAAGCAGGCGATCACCGCGCGCAGCATCGTCACCCACTGGGACATGGCGGACCTGCATCTGCTGACCGAGACGGGCAGCGGCACCATCATGGGCGACGACCGGCGCGTGACGATCACGTTCCGCGATTCGCCCGATTGGGGGCGTTGGCGCGAGTACGACGACGGCGTGCGCCTGGCGCGGCGGGTCTACGGCGGCGTGCTGCCCGGCATCGCCGACGCGCTGGGCGCCGAGATCGCAGCGGACACCGCCACGCTCGATCTGGCGCACCCGTGGACCATCACGCTCGGCGTGCCCAACGCGCCCTCGGGCAAACCGGCGCCGGTCCATTCGTGCGTGTTCGACGACGCGGACGCGGGCGTCGCGCTGGCCCGGCGCACCTCCATGAACAACGGTGCGCTCTACTACTTCTGCGCCGACGAAGCGACCAAGGCGTTCGACATGACGGGCGAGGCGACGGTGCGCGAACTGGTGCGCGCGCTGGCGCACGAACGCGCCGACCGCCAGAAAGCGGCGCACCTGGCTGCCGGCTGGCCGCTCGACGTCAAGACGCTCATGGACCACTGGGACGGCCAGCTCGTCTCGATCTGGCAGTTCGACCCCGGCGTGCTGACCGAGGGCACCTGGCACCAGGACTGCTCGTGGTGCCCCTACGCCGCGGCGTGGGCCGGGCTGGGAAAGCGCGCGCTCGACCTCGGCTACATCTACGACTACGAGCTGCACCCGACGTACTACCGGCGCTACCACCCGGACATGCGCGTGCAGTTCGAGGCGATCAAGACGCGCGGCGACAGCCACTGCAAGTTCCGCATCTCGATGCCGCCGAAGCAGAAGCCGGGCGAGCCCGCGTTCAAGGGCTACACCGGCAAGGACGTGTGAGCCGCCCCCTCGCCCGAGCGGGGCGAAGGGGCGGCGAAAGCGAGGGCCGGGCCGTCAGTTCGTCTTGATGCGGGTCCAGGCCCGGTCGTAGAGCTTCAGGTCGTTGCCCAGGTCGACGAAGATCTGCAGCCGCTCCATGGTCTCGGGCGGCGGGTTGATGTTCGGGTTGTTCTTCATGTTGTCGGGCAGCAGTTCGCGCGCGCCGATGTTGACCGAGAAGCCGTTCATGATCAGGCCGACGCCCAGCACCTCGCGCATGTCGTCGAGCATGGTCACCTTGCCCGGGTTGGCCGCGGCGTAGTCGAAGAACTCGCGCCACGACGCCATCGCGGGGATGTACTGCTTGTTGTAGAAGATGCCCACCGTGCCCCAGGCGTAGGGCAGGCAGTACGCGGCGTTGGGGTCGTTCTGGGTGCGCAGGAACGCCGGGTCGATGTTCTCGAACCCGGGCATCTGGTCGACGCCGGTCTCCTGTAGCAGGCCTAGCTGCAGCATGATGTCATTCATGTGCACCGACGGCCACACCAGGTCGTAGCCCGAGGCGCCGGCCTGGATTTTGGCCAGCATCTCCTCGTTCGAGCCGTAGGTGTCGAGCGAGACCTCGACGCCCTCCTTCTTGGCGAACTTGTCGAGCACCTCGGCGTTGATGTACTCGCCCCAGTTGTACAGGTGCAGCTGGCCGTCGGTGCGGGCCTACGCCGCGACCAGGAGCGCGAGCCCCAGGCCCGCCGCCCCCAGCGTGATAATCCGCTTCATGATGCTCGCTCCTCCCAAGATCGAGACCGTGGGACTTTTTTAGTCCCGCATCGACCGCTTCGAATGATCCGCCAGCGCCGGCCGAATTTTCCATCTTTTCGCATCGGCCGTGGACCATGCTAGATTGCCGGCAACGACAAGGGGTGGAGAAAATGCGCATTGCCAGGCGTTTGAGTTCCATTCTGGGCGCGGCGTTCGCCGCTCTCATCGCAACATCGATCACCGCGGCGCCGCCTGCGGCAGCCCAAGGCACCGTCATCTGGGGATTGCCGGCGGCCGCAAGCGTGCTCGATCCGCACGTCTCCTGCGGCTGGTTGGCGAAGTTCATCAACTATCAGATCTACGAGGCGCTGGTCGAAATCGAGCTGAAGACGACGGAGGCGCCAACCAAGCTCAAGGGCCAGCTCGCGGAGTCCTGGGAAATATCCGACGACAACACGGTCTTCACGTTCCATCTGCGCAAGGGCGTGAAGTTCCACGACGGTACGCCGTTCAACGCTGACGCGGTCAAGTTCAACTTCGACCGCTTCCTCGATCCGAATGCGCCGCATTACAACGAGACCGCGGCCGGCTATTTCGGCTTCATCGGCTACTCGCCGACCGAGATCAAGTCGGTCGAGGCGGTGGACGAGCACACCGTGCGCGTCACCCTGAACAATCCGAACAACGATTGGCTCAGGCTCGGCATGGAAGACTGCCCGCAGATGTACATTGTCAGCCCCGAGGCCATCAAGAATTACGGCGAGGAGCTGGCGCTGCATCCCACGGGCACCGGGCCGTTCAAGTTCGTCGAACGCGAGCCTGGCGTGAAGGTCGAACTCGTGCGCAACGATGAGTATTGGGGCGAGAAGGCCAAGGCCGACCGCATCATCTTCCGCGAACTCGAGGATCCAGCCACCCGCATGGCCGCCTTCCGGGCCGGCGAAATCAACATCATTCAGGACCCAGTCTGGGACGAGATCGAGGACCTGGTCGACGAAGGCTATGTCATCACCAAGAACGAGAATGCGCCGACGCTCTGGTATCTCAGCCTGAATACGCGCCACCCCGCGCTCAAGGACGCGCGGGTGCGTCAGGCCATCAACATGGCGATCGACCGCGAAGGCATCGCCCGCGACGTGCTGAAGGGCTACGCGCGGCCGGCCTACGGCATGCTCAACGCCGGCACCTATGCCCACGATCCGAACTACGTCAGCTACAAATACGATCCGGAGGGCGCCAAGGCCCTGCTGAAAGCGGCGGGCGCGGAAAGTCTCACCATCAGCTTCGAACTGCCGAAGTACGGCTTCGGCGAACTGGTGGAGAAGTGGATCCAGCGTGACCTGAAGAAGGTCGGCATCGAGACCGAACTCAACGTCATGGAGTGGCTCGCGTATTTGGACAAGTGGAATCCCGGCATGCCCGACGACGTCGCGATCAACGACCTCATCTGGGGCGAGCAGACCCCGCAATGGACGGCCCAGAGCTATCGCTGCGACCGTCATCCGCCGAACGGCTGGAACAATGCCTGGTTCTGCAACCCGGAGGCGGACAAGCTGTTCCAGCAGGCCCAGGCGGCGGCGGACCTGAAGGAGGCGGCCAAG